>Ga0335078_10000118_pt1 | contig 134108 bp, 123 predicted proteins | sample Lox_Sample_32_FD_206711 | JGI IMG/M metagenome (GOLD analysis project Ga0335078, IMG submission 206711) | Soil microbial communities from Loxahatchee National Wildlife Refuge, Florida, United States - Lox_Sample_3.2 | ecosystem: Environmental > Terrestrial > Soil > Wetlands | place: USA... | reverse complement strand
CCAGGCCGTCGAGAACGCTCTCCAGGTCCGCACCAAGGCCGATATGCCTCAGGACTGGGCGCAGTCGCAAATGAACCTGGGAAACGTTCTGCTGAATGAGGGCATGCGCGCAGACGCAGCCAAGGCGGTGCCCCTGCTCCAGCAGGCGGTGCAGGCCTACCAAAGCGCGCTCCAGGTCTATACCAAAACCGATGACCCCAACGAGTGGGCCACGACGCAGAACAACCTGGCCTTCACTTTCACCAGCCTGGGTATGCACGCCGGCAGAGACCAGGCCATGGGCTTCCTCAATCAGGCCATCGCCGCCGACCAGAGCGCTCTTGAGGTGCGCACCCAGGCCAATGTGCCCCAGGAATGGGCCCAGACCCAACTTAACCTGGGCAACACCTACATGACCGAAAGCTACCTCATCGGGGGAGACAACGCACCCGCATTACTCGATCAGGCGGTGCAGGCCTTCCGCAACGCGCTCCAGGTACAGACCCGCGACAGCCTGCCCCAGGCCTGGGCGGCGACGCAGTACGTCCTTGGCAACGCGCTGCTCATGGAGGCCACCAGTTCCAGCGGCGACAAAGCCATCGCCCTGCTCGATCAGGCGGCGCAGGCCTATCGCGACGTGCTGCAAGTCACCACCAGGACGGAACTGCCCCAGCAGTGGGCGAGCACGCAATTCAGCCTGGCCTCGGCATTGGCCGCCGAAGCCGAGCGTACGGCTGACGACAAGGCGCCGGCTTTGCTCGATCAGGCCGCGCAGGCCGACCGCGCCGTGTTGCAGGTCTTCACCGAAACCGATATGCCGCAGCAGTGGGCTGCCGCGCAACTGGCTCTCGGATTTACGCTCATGCTGGAGGGAGAATTCGCCGCATCCGACGAGGCGAAACCGCTATTCGATCAGTCGTCTCAAGCCTTCAACAATGCGCTCCAGGTCTTTACCAAATCTGGAGTTCCCAAACTCTGGACCCAGGCCCAAATTTCTTTTGTGACGCTCAACTTCGTGGAGGGCAATTTCGTCCAGTGCCTCCAACAGGACGCCCTGCTCACCGATGACACGGTCACGCCCTACGAGGCCCTCGCACGCGACGCACTCAAACTGGCATGTGAATGGGGCGCCAAGGACAAGCCCTCCGCCCTGGCCACCGCGAAAGCGCTTCTCGCCGCGCCTTTCCCTTCGCCATACACCCTTGTGGATCTGGTTCCAGCGGCTTATTCCATTGCGCAGTCGCCGGCCTTTCAACCCGGCCGCGACTCCTGGCTCGACTTCTTCTCCGCGGTTCAGAATCATTCCAGCTCCGCCCTCACCGCCGCCCTCCAGAAACTCGAGCCGGTTCTCCAGCAGTAGTTGCGGGGATGCCAACTAGTCCGCAGCGGAGGGAAGGAGCTGCGAGGCAACTTGTTCAACCAGCCGCTCGGCTGCGCCCATCTGCCGCACCGCCCAGCCGGCGATCAGCAAGCTCGGCGCGGCCGTAGGAGCCGTATCGCCGAGTTTCCCCAAAGTGCTGTGTACCACGTGCTGATCGGGCTGCGCTGCGCGCGAAACCACCGCGCACGGCAACTCAGCGGGCAGGCCTTCGGTCATCCATTCGGCGGCCAGCAGGCCGAGGTCGCGGCCCGGCATGTAGACCACGCGCGTGCCCGCCTCGATGGCCGGCAGCGCCGCGCGGTTGTGCGACTGCGCGTGGTGGCCGCTGGAAAAAATCACGTGCGACGCCCATTCGCGATCGGTGAGCGAGCAGCCCAGTGCCGCCGCCGCCGCAAACGCGGCGGAAACGCCGGGAACGATTTCGTACGGCACGCCGGCTTCGGCGAGTGCCGCCATCTCTTCAGCCGCGCACCCGAACAGTAGCGGATCGCCGCTCTTGAGCCGGACGACACTTCGGCCGGGCTGCGCATAACTCCGTCCGGGCTGGACACGGCTGGCGGCGGCCTGGGCGTGCTCAATCATCAGCGCGTTGATTTCTTCCTGCGTAATGTTTTTCACGCCGCAGCGCTTGCCCACGTTGATCACTTCTGCATGGGGCGGAGCCAGGTCGAGAATCGCCTGTCCCACAAGATCGTCGTGCAGGATCACGTCGGCGCTCTCGATGAGGCGCAGCGCCCTCACCGTCAGCAGCTCCGCATCGCCGGGCCCCGCGCCTACGAGATACACATGGCCGGCTTCAGCGCGCGCCGCTTCCCTGCCCGTGCGCGCCAGCTGTCTGGTCGAGCACAGCGCCGAATCGCAAATCTGCCGATGCGCCAACTCGTGCAGCAGCAGCCTGCGCTCTTCGCTGCGCGGATGCGCGGCCAGCACCTCGCGCCGCAGCTCGCCGAGCTGCGCGAGCCATGCGCCCAAATCATCGGGCAGTTGCTCGTCGATCTCGCGCCGCAGCCGCTGCGCCACCGCAGGGCTTTCGCCGGCCGTCGAAATGGCGATCTGCAGATCGCCCCGGCTCACTACCGAGCCGAAGAAGAAGTCGCAGTTGGGAATATCGTCCACGCTGTTGCACGGGATGCCCCGCGCTACGGCTTCGCGGTAAACCGCCGCATTCACCTCAGGCACATCGGTGGCGGCGATGACGATGAAGTTGCCGTCAAGATCGCAAGGCTCGAACTCGCGCTCAACCCACTCCAGCTTGCCCTCGGCGGCAAGTTGACGGATTTCAGCGCCAGCCCGCGGCGCGACGACCCGCAGGCGCACGCCCGTCTTCAGCAGCCTGCCGATCTTCTCGAGCGCAACCGTTCCCGCGCCCACCAGCAGCGCCGGGCGTCCTTCGAGTTTCAAAAAGATCGGCAATAATTGGCTCATAGTTTGACGCCCACTCAATCCCGCATTTGCATCTGCTCTTGGTTTTGCTTTTGCTTTCTATTCCTTATTCCCCGATCCCTGCCTTATTCCGCAACGGCGTGCGGCACGCGGCCGGTGGGCACGTCGCGCTCCACCGGCTCGAGGTCTTCCCCGGCCAATTGGGCGCGCAGGTCGTCGTTGCTGTGGCGCGCGAACCATGAGCGCAGGCTCTCCTGCTGGCCGCGCCCGGCCAGGTAATTGCGCAACAGGCGCTCAATGGCCTCGGGGACCAACTGCGCCGGGCAGCGATAGCCCACCGGCCGCGCCACGCCCGCATACTCGCCCACCGCCCCGCCCAGGCAGAAGTAGTAAGCATCCGCCAGCTTCCCTTCGTGCTTGATCTTCTTGCCTTCGAGGCCGATGTCGGCGATCCAGTGCTGGCCGCAGCCGTTGGGGCAGCCGGTAACGTGCAGCTTGAGCTGCTGATCGAACTGGGGCAGCCGCTCTTCAAGTTCGTCGACCAGCCACCGCGTAAAGCCCTTGGTCTCAGTGATAGCCAGCTTGCAGAACTCCGTGCCGGTGCAGGCAATAGCGCCGCGCCAGAACGGCGACGCCTCAACATGCAAGCCGATCTGGCCCAGCTCGCGCGCCAGCTCGCCGGTCTTGGCGTAGGGCACATCGATAATGACCAGGTTTTGCGAGACGGTGGCGCGCAGAGCACCGCTGCCGAATCGCTCAGCCAGCTCCGCCGCGGCCTCAAGTTGTTCGCCGGTCATGCGGCCGCGCAGCACGGACGCGCCCACATAGGCCAGTCCCGGCTGGCGCTGCGGATGAATGCCCACGTGGTCGCGCAGGCTCTCGTCGGGAATATTTTCAGGCACGGCGGGATCGAGCTTGAAGTCGATGCGCCTGTGCAGCTCATCGAGAAAGCTCTCCGCCGTCCAGCCTTCGCGCATAAAAAGGTACTTGAGGCGGGCGCGGTCACGGCTCTCGCGCAAAGCCTGCTGATCGCGGAAGATCTCGGTGACGCCGCGAACGACGCGGACCGCTTGATCGGGAGGAACGAAGCAATCGAGGCGCAGAGCCAGATGCGGCTCATTCGACAAGCCGCCGCCCACGCGCAGCGAGTAGCCCACTTCGCCGTCGCGCTCCACGGGTGTCAGGCCAATATCGTTGATCTCGGGATAGGTGCACCACGCGGGGCAGCCCGTGGCGGAGATTTTGAACTTGCGCGGCAGGTTGTAAAAGTCGGAATTGGCCGTGAGATGATGCGCGATTTCGCGCGCCATGGGCGAGGCATCGATCAGCTCGTCGGCCGCAACCCCGGCCAGCGGGCACCCGGTCACATTGCGCACCACGTCGCCGCACGCGCCCTTGGGCGAGAGGCCGATGGCGTCCAGCGCGTCCACGATCTCAGGCAGCGACTCGATGCTCAGCCAGTGAAGCTGGATGTTCTGGCGCACCGTGATGTCGGCCAGGTTGCGGGCGTGCTGGCGCGCGATCCCGCTGATGACGCGCAGCTGGCTGCTCGTGACAATACCGTTGGGAATGCCGATGCGCATCATGAACCAGTCGCTCGCCAGCCCCTCGCCGCCCTTGCCGCCGGTGGCGCCTACACCGTCGCCCTGCGTGTAGACACCCCACCACTTGAAGTATGCCGACGCCCACTCGGGCACCACGCTCGACCGCCCCTCGCGCGCAAAGGTACGGACCTCGTCAAAGGCCTCCCAGGGGTTCTTTGCGCGCTTCAGGCGCTCCATGCGCTGCGCCTTGGTTTCTTTTTGTGAAATCTCGCTCATTGCATTCCTTTGTTCGTCGTTGGGCGTCGAAAACGGCTCAAAAATGGAAATGCCCGCGACAATTTTGGCTATGTCGCGGGCATCGGGGAAGCCGTAGCTCTAAACTTTTGAATTCAGACCGAGGTCACCGTTGCCGCGCAAACAGCAGACAACAGCGACAACAGGTCCTAACGTCCATGCTCTCAATATAGACCTAAATGGTCCGATTTTGCAAGCCCGGGTCTCAAATCTGGAAACAGGCCGGCCCCGGCAATCCCAGCCCGGGGCTTTCAGACTCCAGCCCTTCTTGTGCGCGAAGCCGGATCGGGAGTCTCATGCCCTCGGAGCCTGGCGGCGTCGCGCCGGCGAAGGGCGGCTTTCAGGCAGCTCTGCGGCCATCGATGGCGGCGCTCTCTGCGCCACTGGCAAGCCTGAAGCGGCCCATAAGCTGCTTCAAGTCCTGGGCCGATTGGGACAGTTCCCCACCGGTTGCGGCCGATTGCTGCAGCGCCGCCTCGGCTTCCCGCGTGATGGTCGCAATATGCTCCACGCTTATATTGATCTCCGCCATCGCCGAGGTCTGTTGATTGGTGGCCATTGCGATCTGCGAAATGACATCGCCCACGTGCTGCGCTGCGGTAATGATCTCCTTGAGGGCGGCGCCGGCCTTCGACGTCTCGGTCAAACCCAGTTCCACTTCGTGCGTGCCCGCCTCCATCTCGGCAACCGCTGCGCCGGTTTTCTGCTGCACCGTGGCGATGGTCTCGCTGATTTCCTTTGTGGCCTGCGTCGTGCGCTCGGCCAGGCGGCGCACCTCCCCGGCCACGACCGCAAATCCTCGGCCGTGCTCGCCGGCTCGCGCCGCCTCGATGGCAGCGTTCAGCGCCAGCAGGTTGGTCTGGCCTGCGATTTCGTCGATGACTGCGACGATCTTCCCGATTTGGTCGGAGTGCTGACCCAATTCCCTGATCTGTTTGGCTGTCGCGCCAACAGAACGGGCAATGGAGTCCATCCTCGCCAGCGCTCCATTCACAGTCTCGCCGCCCTTGCTGGCAATCTCTGCAGCGCGCCGCGCATCTTCCGCGGCTCGGCCCGAATTGTTGGAAACCTCTCCCACCGTAGCCGCCAACTCCTGCATAGCCGCAGCCACCTGCTGGATCTGCCCGGTCTGTTCGCGCGTCCCCTGCGCAGTGCGGCTTCCCGCGCTAGAGATCTCGCTCGCCGCAGAAGCCACCTGCAACGCGTTCGACTTGACCTGCGACACGGTGCCGTGCAGTGCGTCCATGAACTGGTTGAACCAACGCGCCACCTCTCCCACTTCATCGTTGGTGTCGATCTCGATGCGCTTGGTCAAATCGCCTTCGCCCTCCGCCACGTCCCTGATGCGCTCCTGCAGCCGCCGCATCCTGGAACATATGGAGCGAGAGATGCTCAAGCAACCGCCAAGAATCAGGAGGAAGCAAGACAAAGCGATTGCCCCCGACTTGATGAGGTTTGCGCGCCATACCTTGTCCACGTCGTCGACATAGGCGCCAGTGCCGATGACCCATCCCCACGGCGAAAAATCCTTCACGTAGCTCACCTTTCTGATCGGCTCATCGGAGCCAGGGCGGGGCCACATGTAATAAAGCGAACCGGCGCCTCGGGCCTGCGCGATTTTGACCATCTCGACGAACAGATGGACACCCTTGGGGTCTGTAACCTCGCTCATATCGTGCCCGTTCAAGGCCGGCTTCAGAGGGTGCATGATCATGGTCGGGTGCAGGTCATTGATCCAAAAGTAGTTGTCATCGCCGTAGCGCATCACCTGAATGGCCGCAATGGCATTCTTTTGCGCCTGCTGCTCGGTGATTGCCCCGGCTTGTTCCTTCTGATATTCCGATGCAGCTACCGAATACGCCAGCTCGACCAACGACTTGGCCTCCGCTTCCTTGTGTTCCAGCTCGCGTGCGCGTTGATCGATGAGCCAGTAAGCGGAAAGCAACATCATTCCGCCCGCCGCCGTACCAATCAACAGCCTGAATTTGGATTTCAGATTCATAGGCCCCTTCGGGGTCCCCAAGCGTTGACCTATTCCGCGCTCGCGCAACTGAATTCCAGCCGGTCTCCCGATGAATTATCGGCAAAGCGGGCCATGCCGCTAGTGCCTCCGGGCCAGAATTTCTCCCGACTGAGCTTGGTTGTATCCGCGGCCAGGCACAACGCTCCCCGCGCTCGATGCCCAACCCGCGCCACCTCTGGCAATTCTCTTGTTTGATAAAAATGCCCTAATTCCGCGCCGCATCCAGCGACTGTAACTCCGCCAGGATGCGCTGCTCCGCTTCTGCTGCGGCCTTGGCTCCGGCTTCAGAGAGCTCCATTGAGATCGGCTGCCTGGAATCGATGGCGATGGCGTAAAGCACAACTTCGCGCGTCCCACCCTGCAGATAAAACGCGTCGAGCAGATCTTTGACGCCGATGTCGTGGGCCGTCAATGTGGGCGGATAATCGCGCGCAAAACGCGGCGTGGTGCGGGTGACGGTGCCGGGAGGATTTCCATCGGCCGAAGCGTCGACGAGGATAATGCGGTCTGCGTTCTGGAGCGGCTCCAGGAGAATGAAGCCGCCCGTCCCGCCGTCCAAACACTCAACGCCGGCCGGAAGCGCGTGCTTTTCGAGCGCGCGCACCACGTGCACACCAACGCCCTCATCGCCCATGATGACGTTGCCCAGGCCCAGCACGAGTGTTTTCGGGTTATGACTTTTTGGGCTCTCCGCCACTTTCCACCCTGTCAAACTTCCATCCACCGATAATCGAGGATACCGTACCGCGGCCCTCGATGTAGTCGTGATAGAAGGACAGATAGATGTGAACGACGACGAAGGTGACAAAGAACCACAGGAACAGATGATGCCAGAAGCGCACGCTGGCATCGCCTCCCATGAGCGGCACCACCCACTTGAACATCCGCGGCACCCACGACGTGCTCATGCTGGAGTAAAGCGCGAAGCCCGTGATGGTCTGGAAGCAGAAGGCCAGGAACGTCAGAAAGTAGATAGACGCCGCCAGCGAATTGTGGCCCGTCGAGATCTCGCCGTGCATCTTGGTCTGCAGCACGTCGGTCTTGATGACGTCGGCAATCTCCTGCCGCTGCTTCTTGGTTACGGGGAAGAAATTGGTCCACTTGGCGTACTTGTTGCCCACGAATCCCCAGTAAATGCGCGCGGCAAAGTTAAACACGTATACATAGGCGGAGGCAAAGTGAATGAACCGCACCCACCCGAACCAATACTGCTGGTAGGCCTCTGACGCATAGGCAATGCGAACCGGATGCCCGATCAGGAACCCTGTGATGCAGAGCAGCGTGAGGGCGATCGCGTTGATCCAGTGGTAAGCCCGGACCGGAAGTTCCCACACATACACGCGCCGGTACTCCACCGGCGCGCCGCCGTTCAACCGAAAGATGTCTCTTGCACCAGTGCTCTGTGTGCTCATCGCCTCTACTCGAAGGAAACCTGGTGAATGTGCCGTCCCTGCGGATCGTACAGATGCACGGCGCAGGCCAGGCACGGGTCAAAGGAATGGATGGTGCGGATGATCTCGACAGGCTGCTCGAGATTGGACACCGGCGTGCCGATCAGCGAGGCTTCAAACGAAGAATGCTGCTGCTTGGCGTCGCGCGGCGAGCCGTTCCAGGTGGTGGGCACCACCAGTTGATAATTCTCGATGGCGCCGTTCTTGATCTTGATCCAGTGCGCCAGCGCACCGCGCGGAGCTTCTTCCAGTCCCACGCCTTCGCATTCCGACGGCCAGGTCTTGGGATCCCATTTCTCGCCGTTGAACGTGGATACATCGTTGCTCTTTACGCGGTCGATGAGCTCGCCGTAGAACTCCTTGAGCCAGATCATGGCCAGCGCCGCGTCGATGCCGCGCGCCGCCGTACGGCCCAACGTGCTGAACAGCGCATCCACGGGCACGTTGAGCTTGCCCAGAACCGCGCCGACAGTTTCCTTCACGTCCGCGTGGCCCGCCGCATACGACACCAGCAGGCGCGCCAGGGGTCCCACTTCCATGGCGTTGTCTTTCCAACGCGGCGTCTTCAGGAAGGAGTATTTGGTTTGGCCTTCGAGGCTCTCAAACGGAGGCTTCGGTCCGGTGTAGGCGATATTCGTCTCCCCGGCCCAGGGATGCAGGCCCACATTATCGCCGCCGTCGTAGGTGTACCAGGAGGACGCTATGTACTCCTTGATCTCCTGCGCATCGCGCGGATTGACGGGCAGAACCGTGCTCAGGTCGCGGTTGAGCACCGCGCCGCGCGCATATTTGAACGCCTCGGGAGTGTTGTAACCCTTGGTGGGAAACTCGCCGTAGCAGAGATAGTTGTGCAACCCGCCGCCATACTTGGCCCAATCTTTGTAGAACGAGGCCACGGCCAGCAGATCGGGGATGTAAACCTGGTTGACAAACTCGTCGGCGTCGCCGATGAGCTTTGCCACCAGATTCAGCCGGTCTGAGTTGATGGCCGCCACTTCATTGGCGCTGATCGAACAAGGAACGCCGCCGACCAGGTAATTCGGATGCGGATTCTTGCCGCCGAAAACGGCGTGAATCTTGACCACTTCCTTCTGCCACTGCAGCGCGTCCAGATAGTGCGCCACGCCGATCAGGTTCACTTCGGGCGGCAGCTTGTAAGCCGGGTGGCCCCAATAGCCGTTGTTGAAGATGCCCAGGCCGCTGTCAGCGAAGGCCTTGATCTTGGTTTGCACTTCGGTGAAATAGGCGGCCGTGTTCTTATCCCACTTGGAAAACGACTGGGCAAGGTCTGCGGCCTTCTTGGGATCGGCCTTGAGCGCGTTGACGATGTCGACCCAGTCGAGGGCGTGCAGGTGATAGAAGTGGATCACGTGATCCTGCACGTACTGCGTGGTCAGCATGATGTTGCGGATCAGCTCCGCCGTGGGCGGAACGGAGACGCCCAGGGCATCTTCAACCGAGCGTACGCTAGCCAGGGCGTGCACCGTGGTGCACACACCGCACACGCGCTCGGTGATGGCCCAGGCGTCGCGCGGATCGCGGCCCATGAGAATCTTCTCAATGCCGCGCACCATGGTGCCCGAGCTGAATGCGTCGGTAATGACGCCGTTCTCCACCACCGCTTCAACGCGCAGATGGCCTTCAAGACGAGTTACGGGATCAACGACTACACGCGTTGCCATAGCTGTTACGACTCCTTCTGATCTTCAGCGTGCACTTCCGCGATCACGCTGCGCTTGCGGATGTTGGTCACGATGGCGTGGGCTGCAACTCCGGCCAATGTGGCCACTCCCACCGCCGTGCCCACCGTATCGGCCGTGCTTTCCACGCCGAATCCGGGGAATGAAGCCAGATGTTGATAGAACGGGCCGTTATCCCAGAAGCCGTTTTCGCTGCAGCCGATGCAGCCATGCCCCGACTGGATGGGATAGCTGGTGCCTTCGTTCCACCGCGTCACCGAGCAGGCATTGTAGGTCACCGGACCGCGGCAGCCCATCTTGTACAGGCAATAGCCCTTGCGCGCGTTCTCGTCGTCCCACGACTCCACAAAGAGCCCGGCATCGTAATTCGGCCGCCGATAGCAGGTGTCATGCACGCGGCGCCCGTAGAACTCCTTCGGCCGCCCTTGATTGTCGAGCTCGGGAACCTGCCCGAGCACCAGCAGATGCGTCACCACGCCCATCATCACGTCCGCAATCGGCGGGCAGCCGGGTACGTTAATCACCGGCTTGTCCACCAGCTTCGCGATCGGCGTTGCACCCGTGGGATTGGGCTTGGCCGCTTGCACGCAGCCGTTCGAAGCACAGCTGCCCCAGGCCACGATGGCGGCCGCATCCGCGGCCACGGTCTGCAGGATCGATTCCGCGGTCTTGCCGCCCACCATGCAGTACACGCCGCCGTCCTTGGTAGGAACCGCGCCTTCCACCAGCACAATGTATTTACCCTTGTTGTTCTTGATGGTGTCGTTCAGGCTCTTTTCCGCCTGGAATCCCGACGCCGCCATCAGCGTTTCGGTGTAGTTCAGCGAGAGCACGTCGAGCAGCGCGTCGGCCACAATTGGGTGCGACGAGCGGATGAACGACTCGCTGCAACAGGTGCACTCCTGGAAGTGCATCCACACGACGGCCGGCTTTTCTTTCTTCTCAAAAACCGACGCCACCTGCGCCGCGCCCGTCTTGCCGAACCCCGCTATCACGGCGGCTGCACTGCAGAATTGCAGAAAGTCTCTGCGGCTGTAACCCTTTTCCTTGCACGATTGCCAAATCGATTGCCCCATGCCTACCTCGCTCACAGTTCTGCGCCGGCGAATTCCCCTGATTAAGGAGGCCAGAAGGAGATCAGGAATTCGCCGGCTTGATGTGAGCGACGTTACGGAAAACAAGGTAAAGCTGGCTGTGCGCGCCGTCACAGAGTGTTATACATCACGTTTCATGCCCGGAAGCGGCAACTCAGGTGACGTGGTTCACGTACCTGCAGCCGGGAAGCGCCGGGCCTGCCTCCGGCGGCCGGGGAGCTGTCACGCCGGCCTGTTGCGGGTCCCCAGGGAAGTGCTAGCATTGCTTGCATTGCTAGCGAAGCGGCAGTAGAATACTTCTATGGCGACGATTGTGATCCGCAAACTGGACGAGACCGTGAAACGCAAGCTGCAGGTGCGCGCCGCGCTTAACGGGCGGTCTATGGAAGCGGAAGCACGCGCCGCGCTGGCTGAGCTACTCGAAGAACCAACCGCCGACGGAACGCTCGAAGCAACGGCGCGCCGCAATCAAGTCGGCTTTGGCACTCGAATCCATCAGCGCTTCGCGGCTCTGGGAGGAGTGGAACTGAAAATCCCTCCACGCACGTTTTCCACCCGCAAGCTGCCTAAGTTCGACGAATGATCCTGCTCGACACAAATGTTATTTCCGAGATCATGCGGGAGCGGCCAAGCCGGGCTGTGACAGCCTGGCTTGACGCTCGACCTGATAATGAGTTTTGGACCGCCTCCATTGTTATCGCCGAATTGCTTGCTGGCGTGGAATCGATGTCCACCGGCCGAAAGCAAAAGGCGCTGCGGGAAGCCGTCGAAAAACTCATTCTCAATGATTTCCGCGGTCGGATCCTGACGTTTAACCTGGCTGCTGCTCGCCTATACGCGCAAATTCTTGCCCAACGTCAGAGGCAGGGCCGGCCTATTCGCGAACTCGATGCGCAGATTGCCGCCATCGCGCGCGCGCACGGCGCATCTCTGGCAACCCGGGATGTCGATGATTTTGCCGCCTGCAATCTCGACGTGGTCAATCCCTGGGAGGCGTCGTCAAGGTAGCGACTCGCGGTCGCCCTACGCCGTCTTGGCCACCGGCGCCGTTGTCTTTTCGGTGGCGGCGGCGTGCCGCGCAGCGGCCCATGCCATCAGCGCGAAGCCCACAAGCACGGCGCCGGCGCTGGCCAGTTGCGCATTCGATAGTCCCCAAAGGACCTTGGGATTGCGGCGAATGAACTCGACAAGAAAACGGGCCAGGCCGCTTAACACCAGATACTGACCGAGAATTGCCCCTGTGGCATGAGGCTTTCCCAGGCGCCACCACAGCCACCAGCCGATCAGCAGTCCCGCCCCCAATTCATACAGCGGCGTGGGATAAACCGGAACCCAAATGGGGTCGATCCCATGCGGAAAGGCCATTCCCCATGGATGAAACGTCATCCCGAACAGATGGACCGGCGTGATTTCGATGCCATAGCAGCCATCGCCCGAGAGAAAGCAGCCGATACGCCCGAGGCCATAGGCGATGGCAGCCGCCGGAGCCGCCAGGTCGAGCGTGCGCAGGCTTCCGATTTTCGCCCGCCAGCCCATCAAGACCAGCGCCAAGACGCCAAAGACGAGGCCTCCGTACCAGGCAAAACCCGCACTGTCCCACAACACACGCCAGCCGATGGCCTGGAATTCATCGGGCGAGTCGAGAATATGCCAGATCTTGGCACCCAGGATACCGGCGACGAGGGATATCGTGACGATCGCCAGCGCATCCGCGGTGATTCGTGCTCGCTTGAATGCACGCGCAGTCACAAAGGCGGCCACCATGGCTGCCACCCACAGCATCAGTCCGAAAGTGGGAATCTTCAACAAGCCGATAGTTAGATAAGGAATCATCTCTACTCAAGTATAGACGCGGGCCTGTTTTCAGCGTTATGTCGCCCCAAGCGGAGGTGCGCTGAACGTCTCGGAAGGCTACGCCGCAAAGACTCGCTACGCCGGATTTGCCACCGGCCTCCTCGATTTTTTCCCCGGTTTGAGCACAGGCCGCCTTGCCGCCCAGTAGAGCAGCGCAACGCCCAACACAAAGGCACCCGCGCAGGCCAGTTGCTCGTTCGACAGACCCCAAAGAACCTTGGGGTTGCGACGGATAAATTCAATGAAAAAGCGCGCCACTCCGGCCAGAATCAGATATTGACCCATGATCGCGCCCGTGCCGTGCGGCTTGCCCAGCCGCCACCACAGCCACCCGCCAATCACAAGGCCTGTGGCCAACTCATAGAGCGGCGTGGGGTAGACGGGAACGGAAATCGGAACGGTTCCATGCGGGAAGGCCACCCCCCACGGATGGAAGACGAATCCAAAGATATGAACGGGCTTGATGGCGATGCCGTAGCATCCGTCGCCAGAAAGAAAGCACCCGATGCGTCCCAGGCCCTGGCCAACCGCGCTTGCGGGCGCAGCCAGATCCAGGGTGCGCAGGCCTCCGATTTTTGCGCGCCAGCCTTGCAGCACCAACGCCAAGATGCCGAAGGCCAGCGCGCCAAACCACGAAAACCCGCTTCTTGCGAACAGCGCGCCCCAGCCCATGGTCTGAAAATCCGACGGCCCGTCGAGGATGAGGTACCAGATTTTGGAGCCGACCACCCCTGCGAAGGCGGCAACGGCCACCATCCCCGCAGCATCCGCATCAATGCCAGCCCGCTTGCAGGCGCGGTCCATCATGAACGCGGCGCACACCACGGCCACCCAAAGCATCAACCCGTAGGTGGGGAGGGCGAACGTCCCAATGTGCAAAAAGGGATACATCGCTTCATTGAGTATAGACGTGCGGCAGTTGGATTTGCCGCTGCAGGCCCGCGATGCCGCGGTCCGAGCCCCGATTTACACAGGTGTCTGCCGGTCGATTCCGAGCGATACTGTGTGCATGGCAACCATGACCACCCAATGCCTCGACATTCTTTATTCCCGCCAGCAGATCGCTGAGCGCGTCGCCGAGATGGGCGCGCAGATCACGCGCGACCTGAACGGCGAAAAGCTGACCATGGTGGGCGTGCTGAAAGGCGCGGCCTTTTTTCTGGTCGATCTGTCGCGCGCCATCCAGGCCGATGCCACGTTCGACTTTGTGGCTGTCTCCAGTTACGGCAGCGGCCAGCGCTCCTCCGGCGCCGTCAAGGTGATCAAGGATCTCGACCAGCCCATCGAGGGCAAGAATGTGCTCATTGTCGAGGACATTCTCGACACCGGGCTTACGCTCGCGTACCTGCGCAAGCTGTTTCTGCAGCAGCATCCCAAGACGCTGCGCATTGCCACGCTGCTCGACAAGCCCTCACGGCGCATTGAGAAGATCGAGGCCGATTACGTGGGCTTCTCCATCCCCAATCTGTTTGTCATCGGCTACGGCATGGACTTCGGCGAGCGTTATCGCAACCTGCCCGATATCTGCATCATGGCGGAAAACCGGGAATAGGGATCAGGGAACAGAACGAACCCTGCACGAGCCAGTGCCCCTCCACTCGCCTCACTTCACTCCCTCTTCACTTTCTCACTCCTCCCGGCAGGCCGACGCCGTCGGCTTCAGTTAACTCGCTGCTCCCATTGCACTTGCATTCCACAGCCAGGGCCCGTACGCGCGCCGCGCCGTTTTGCATCTATTCATTTGGCTCCGGAGTCGGCCACGCCGTATACTCTTCTCCCGGAGCCTGCGGATGAGCCGCCCCTGAAGAGCGGAATCTGCTGCTGGATGTAAGGAGCTTCTCCTCATGAGCGCGACCATCCCGATCCGGGAACAGGAATCTGACCTCGATTTTGACTACGGGACTTTTGATTCGGCAGCTTTTGCCGCCCAGACCCTCGCCAACTGGCAAACTCTTGCCTCCGTCGTCGACCATACGCTGCTGGAGCCGGGCGCCACGCGCCAGCAGGTTGAAAACCTCTGCGCTGAAGCCGCCCGCTACCGGTTTGCCTGCGTCATGGTCCATCCCGCGTGGGTATCAACGGCGGTAAGTTTTCTTGCCGGCGCGGGCATTCCCGTTGGCGCTGTCATCGGTTTTCCGCATGGCGCCTCATTGGTGTCAACATTGCGCCAGGAAGCGGCTGCGCTCACCCGCCTGGGCGCGCGCGAGCTCGACATGGTCTTGCCCCTGGGCCAGCTCAGAAGCGGAAACTTTGACTGTGTACAGCACACCATTCACGCCACGGCCAGCGTTGCCCATCATCATGACGCGCTGCTCACGGTGACCCTGGAAACCTGCCTCCTGGCCATGGATGAGAAGCTGCGCGCGGCCGAGATCGCGATCCAGGCCGGTGCAGACTTCATCAAGACCTCAACCGGGCTCTGGGGCAACGGCGCCACTGCCCCCGACACGGCCTTGCTGCGGGGCGTCTCTGGCGCACGATGCGGCATCAAGGCTTGCGGCGGCGTGCAGTCGCTGGCGGCAGTGCGCGCCCTGCTCGAAGCCGGCGCCAACCGCATCGGGTCGTCCGGGTCGGTGGCCATTCTACGCGAATTGGGCGCGGAGTAAATAACTGGGAACAAGGGAGCAAGAAACGACATGCGCACGGCGGTGGGCGCCGGCTTTCGCGAATGCTGCGGTCAATTCGTCGCCAAGCCGTTGGACCCCTACATGTTGGCGACGGGCCAGATGAAGTAGTAATCGCGCTGCTTCTTTCCCACGGCTTCGGACTCAGACTGCTTGAATCCCATGGGAAAATCGAATTTGCTCTTGCATCGGAAGACGACTTTTCCGTCTTTGTACTGGTATTCCTCGATTTCAAGGGCCTGCAGCTGACCGCCCCCCTCGGGGAGCATGCGCAGCAGGCGAGCTTCTGCCAGCAGCCGGCCGGAAGAGTCGGCGGTGACGGCACCTTCGGCCATTCCGGAATACAGCATTCGAGGATCGACGTAGATAAAGGTGTTGCGGAAGTCACCGAAATCGAAATACACGTTCGTCATTTCGCTCGGGTCGAATCCTTGAAGAGCTTTGCCTGCGGTGAATTGAAGGGGCATGCTTCCGGTGAAGAACGGCGGCTTCATCTGCAGTGTGGTTTCGTAAGTCAGTGCTGCTTGTGGTTGCTTTCTCACGACATCCTCACTCCACATTGGAGTTTTGAGACCGCTCAGCGCAGGGTCCTGAGATTTGCAGCTTGAGAGCAAAAGAAGTGAAAGCCCTAGGAATGCGGGAGAGCACAATTTCGACATGATCTTTCCTTTCGCGTCGATGGTAATTTCCTGTTTTGGCCCGCAGACGCTAACATTGTAAGTCTCCTTCGCCGGCCGCCGACATGGGGAAACGCTTTTGCCACCCGGCGCCGCGAACCCTGTACCCTGGCCCTTGGTCCCCTCCTTGCTCCCTTGCTCAGTCCCTCAGTCCCTCCTGCTGTATCATTCCCTTCGATACTTCATGAGTGAAACGCCGTCATCTCCGCCTGCAGGACACGACTTTGAGGGCGACTACCGCCCCGCAGAACCCGCGCATATCGACCCCCTCAACATTCGCATTGAGCCTGCCGATTACGCCTACCTGACGCGCCTTACCGACGCCCTCAACACCACGCTCGACCTGCAAACCCTGCTCAACCGCACCGCGGAGCTGGTGCGCGCCGTCATTAGCTACCGCATTTTCGCCATCTTCCTGCTCAACGACCGCACCGAAGAGCTGCGCATGCGCTTCCAGATCGGCCACACTCCGCAAACTGAGCGCACGCGCGTTCCGGTCGGCAAAGGCGTGGTGGGGCAGGTGGCGCTGACGCGCCAGCCCATCCTCCTCAATGATGTCTCCACGGCGGATTACTACATCGCCGCCAATCCCGCGGTGCGCTCTGAGCTGGCTCTGCCGCTGATCGCCAAGAACCGGCTCATCGGCGTGTTGGACCTGGAGAGCGAGCAGGCGGATTACTTCCGGCCCGAGCATCTCCACATACTCAGTTTGACTGCATCGCGGATCGCGCAGGCCATCGAGAATGCCCGCCTCTACGCGCGCATCTCCCGCCAGGCGCAGACACTCGAGGTGCTGAATGAAATTGCGGTCGAGCTGGCTTCCATCCTCGAGCTCAATCCGCTGCTCGAGCGCATCGGCCAGCTCCTGCGCCGCCTTATCGATTACCAGATGTTCAGCATCATGCTGCTCGACGAAAAGGGCGAGACGCTGATCACGCGCTACGCCTGGCGCTTCGGCTACTCGCATGCGCCCATGCGGCGCATTCCCACCAGCACCGGCCTGGTGGGCGCCGCGGTGCGCGAGTGGCGCGCCATCAATGTCCCCGACGTCAGCAAAGACCAGCGCTACCTGCCCATGAATCCTGAAACGCGCTCCGAGCTCATCGTCCCGTTGTTCTACAAAGGCCGGGTGATCGGCGTGCTCGACCTGGAGCACACGCGCACCAACTTTTTCAACGAGGATCACGAGCGCATGTTGAGCACCCTGGGCTCGCAGATCGCCATCGCCATCGAGAATGCGCGCCTCTACCAGGCCGTGAGCCGCCAGGAGCGGCAGCTGGAGCGCGACATTGCCATGGCCCGCGAAGTGCAGCTTCGCCTGCTGCCCCCCGAAGCTCCGTCGCATCCCCACGCCGACATGGCCGCACGCTTTCTGCCGGCTCGCACCATCGGCGGCGACCTTTATGACTTTATCGACTATGGCCCCAACCGCACCGCGATTGTCCTGGGCGACGTGAGCGGAAAGGCCGCCCCGGCGGCTCTCTTTGCCGCCCTGGTCAGCGGCATCATGCGCGCCGCCGCCGCGCAGCAGCCCGACCCCGCGCAAATGCTGGGCCTGGTCAACGACGCGCTGCAGGAGCGCAAGCTCGATTCGCAGTACGTGACCATGCTGTTTGCCGTGTGGAACGATGAAAACCAGACCCTTCAGGTGGCCAATTCGGGCGCCGTTCAACCTGTTTTCTGCCGCGCCGGCGAATCACTCCCCGTCAAGGCCGAAGGCTTCCCGCTGGGCATGTTTCCCAACGTCACCTACGAGGAATTCAGCGTGGCCACGCAACCGGGCGACGCCATCGTCTTCGTCTCCGACGGCATTCTCGACGCGGAAAACGAGAAAGAAGAAATGTACGGACAGGATCGCCTCGCCGGATTGCTCTGCGGCAGCCGCGATCTGCCCGCGCAGGAGATCGCCGACGCCATCCTCGCCGACGTCACGCGCTTTCAAGGCAACAAAGACCGCTTCGACGACGAGACGATCATCGTACTGCGCGTGCGGTGAAAAAACAGGGATCAGGGATAGAATGCGCGTTCCGCCCTATTGCCGGTGATTCGGGAACAAACAATTTCATTCGTTCTTTTTGACTGCGATGTTTTTCGCGGATTCAATGCAGGCAGCTTGCATTGTCTCGGGCTTTTCTTTGTTCAGTGGGCAAACCTCGAAGTAAGCATAGATAATATTCGGCCAAGGACCCCTTACCGATTTCCAAAGCGCGTCTTCGACATTCGACGGAAGTTGTGGTCCTTCGTTATCGAGCGCGTATTCGCTTTGCGCCCGTCCATTGAAGGCGGCAGGACCGCTGTAGATACCCATGAGCCGATGGGTTCCGATCTTCCAGAGCCTGTACGAAGGATTTCCATTGGCCACTGACAACCGACCGTGTGTCCAGTAGCAAGAATGTGCAATCTCGGGAGTCTTGCAAGGAATGGTTCGCTCAGAGACCTTTGATTGACCGAGAACTGTGCTGCACGCGAGGAAGATTCCAACACAAGCCGTGGCTTGCTTCACGCGGACTAACATAGCGCACACCGCGGGTCCCACTGGGGCCGTCGTCCTATTATCAGCGATTCATCGCCCTACCGCCGCATATTCGTAAATTACCACCTGGCCAAAATCTGCCTCTCGCTTGCCGGTTTTCGAGCTGCCTTTTGGCCCCTCGGTCCCTTGGTCCCTTCTCCCCTGCTCATCCCCTTTGCTCTCACGCAGGCTCGCGCGCAATAATGCGCACGGACCCCCAGAGAGCTTGATATGATCGCCAGAACCATCATTGAACCGTTCCGCATCAAGAGTGTTGAGCCGATTCGCTGGACCACGCGCGCGCAGCGCGAAGAACTTCTCAAGGCCGCTCACTACAATCTCTTCCTGCTGCCCGCCGACGACGTGCTCATCGACCTGCTCACCGACTCCGGCACCGGAGCCATGTCGACGCACCAGTGGGCCGCGGTGATGGAAGGCGACGAAAGCTACGCCGGCAGCCGAAGCTTCGATCATTTCAAAAACTCCGTTCAAGACATCTTCGGCTACAAGCACGTGATTCCCACGCACCAGGGCCGCGCCGCCGAGCGCATCCTGTTCGGCGTGATGTGCAAAAAAGGCGACGTGGTTCCCAACAACACCCACTTCGACACTACCCGCGCCAACGTCGAGTTCACCGGCGCCGAGGCCGTCGACCTCCTCATTCCCGAAGGCCGCCAGCCGGCCCTCGACCACCCCTTCAAAGGCAACATGGACGTTGCCGCGCTCGAGAGTCTGATCGCGCGCGTGGGCCGCGAGCGCGTTCCCCTCGTCATGCTCACCGTCACCAACAACTCCGGCGGCGGCCAGCCGGTGTCGATGGAAAACGCGCGAGCAGTCAGCGCCGTCTGCCGCCGCCACCGCATCCCGCTCTACTTCGACGCCTGCCGCTATGCCGAAAACGCCTGGTTCATCAAATTGCGTGAACCGGGATGCTCGTCCAAAACCCCGAAAGAAATCGCGCAGGAGATGTTCCGCCTCGGCGACGGCTGTACCATGTCCGCAAAAAAAGACGGCATGGCGAATATCGGCGGATTTCTGTGCACCAACGACGACCGGCTCGCCCAGCAGGAGAAAGATCTGCTCATCCTGACCGAGGGTTACCCTACGTACGGCGGTCTTGCCGGCCGCGACCTCGAGGCCATCGCCGTGGGATTGCAGGAGGCGCTCGCCGAGGACTACCTGCGCTATCGCATCGCTTCGACGGCGTATCTCGGCAATCACATCGCCGCCGCGGGCGTGCCCATCGTGCAGCCCCCGGGCGGGCACGCCATCTATCTCGATGCGCGCGCTTTTCTGCCGCACATTCCTCCGGAGCAATTCCCCGGCGTGGCGCTGGCTTGCGAGTTATATCTCGAAGGCGGCGTGCGATCTGTCGAAATCGGCACGCTGATGTTCGCTGGCTCCGCGCAAATGGACCTCGTGCGCCTCGCCATCCCGCGCCGGGTATACACGCAGAGCCATGTCGACTATCTCGTCGAGGTGATCCTCGAAGTCTGGAAGAACCGCGAGCAGATTCGCGGCATGAAGCTGACCTATGAAGCACCGTTCCTGCGGCACTTCACGGCGCACCTGGAACCGGTATGAAAGGTCTCCCCAAGGATTGAAGCCCTCAATCGTTTCCCCGCGTTCGCGGCAGGATTGGAGCCGTGCCCTTCCAAAACCCGCATCGCCCCAACGGGGCGTCTAGGATCAATTTGTTCCCTTCCTCACACAATGCATCCCCGCGATGAAGACCGGTCTCTGAGAACCAGCAAGCCGTGCTTTGAGACTTCGCGCCGCTGCGACGGTTATTGGACGGTGAGGCCGATCTGGGTGGAGACGGAGCTCACGCCCGAGGCGCTTGCCGTAATCGTCACAAGGTAGGAGCCGGGGGTCGTTCCCGATGACTCGCCTCCACCGTTGTTCGTGGTGCTGCCGCCGCTTCCGCACGCTGCCAGCGCAAACGACGTCGCCAGGAACACCAGCAGCAAGAAAAAGTTCTTCTGCCAGCGCCGCCGCGATCCCAGGGACAGCAGGGCCGCGGCGAGCGCCAGGCTTGTCCGGCGATTCCCTCCCGGCTCGCCAGTAGCGGGCGCGTTCCTTGCCACCGCTCCCGTGGTCGAGATGGATACCGTCGCACCTGCGTTCCCGTTTGTTGCGATCGCGACGGAACCCGGCGCCGTGCACTGCGGCACATCGATGGCGCCGCTCGGCCCGCTCACTGAGCAGGTCAGGCTCACGGTTCCGCTGAACCCGTTGGCCGGCAAAATCACCACCGTCGCATTTCCTCTCGCGCCGGGCGTGGCGATGCTGATGGCGCCGGAGTTTGCAACCAGGTTGATGGCTGGCCCTGTCGCCATCATGCTCTGCAGGCGCGAGGTGAGCGCCGGCAGAGCGCTGCCGTTCCACGCAACGTTGAGCACGCCGTAGCCTTCCACTGTGCCGAAGCCGCCGCCGTTTCCCGCTTCGGTGGTGCCGTTGATGGCCCAGTACGACCAGTCGATGCCGTATTGCTGAGCAAAGGTCGTCATAGCCTGGAACCAATAGCCCAGGTCGGTGGCGTTATTGCTGCTCACGCAGGTGCTGGCAGAGTTGCAGGTGCCGAACTCGCCGATCCACAATGGCTGCGGATTGCTGCCCGCGGCCAGGTAACCCCACTTCGGCGTAATGGTGTTCACGTAGTTGCCATAGCTCGTAAACCCGTTCGAATACCAGAATCCGTAATCGTGCGCCTCGTAAACAAGCTGGTTGGCCACGTTGAGTTGCACCGGCAGGCTGGCCACGCCGGAGAGATCGCCCGCGTAATTCACGCCTTCAACAAAAATCAGCAGGCCGGGGTTGACCGCCAGCACGGCGTTGCCTCCGCGCTCAGCAGCCGCGTGCCAATCGTCGCTCGCGTTTCCGCCCCAGGTGGCCGGTGAGCGCGGCTCGTTGCGCAGGTCCACGCCGGTCACCATGGGATTGCCCTGGTAGCGCTGCGCCAGCATCTGCCAGTCGGCGATCCAGTTGGCCTCGGGATAGTCGCTGTTGTACCAGAGCTCGTTGTTGTCCGTGGTGCTGCAACACCAGCCGGCGTTGCTCATGTGGTTGTCGAGGATCACCATGATACCGGCACTGGTCAGCGCGTTGACCACAGCGTCGAAGATGGTGAGCGCGTGTTCGCCCTCGAGGCTGGTGTTGGCGGTGAGCGCGTAGCTGCCCACCACCGGGTTCGACTCCACCATCTGGTTCGACCACGGCAGGCGGACCGCGTTGAAGCCCAGTCCCTTGATGGTGGCCGCGATACTCGCCAGCGGCTGCGCCTTCAGCCCCTCGACAACATAGTCGGTGCCTTCGGATCCGTACCAGTTGAAGGCGTTCAGGTGCACGCGCGCGCCGTTGCTGTCGACGATGAACTGGCCCGACGTGTGCAGCGGAAATGCCGGCGCCGCGAAAGCAGGAGCGGAAGCGCCGAACTGCCCGAGCACCGCAGCCAGAGCCAGGACAGGCTTGAAGAGAAAGCGCGAGACGTGAATACCGGCATTGGGGAAGCAGAGCCTGCGCATCGCTGACCATTGTACGCAATTCCGGCGGTTTGGGAAACCGGTCTCTTGGTTTCGTAACGCCGGCATTCTTGCCAGCCCTGGCGCCGGCGTCCTCGCCCGCACATTGTCCTCGGCAGCGACTTCGATACACTCAAACTATCCGAGCATTATTCGGGAGAAACCGTGCACACTGCCCTTCAGGAACGTCTCATCCGCCCCGCGCGCAATATCAGCGGCAGCCTGCGCATGCCCGGCGACAAATCCATCAGCCATCGCTACGCCATGCTCGGCGGTTTTGCCGAGGGCACATCGCGCTTCACCAACTTTTCCACCGGCGCGGACTGCGCCTCGACGCTCGGCTGCATGGAAGCACTGGGCGCGAAGGTGAAACGAACCGGCCCCGACTCCGTGGAGATCGCGGGCGTGGGCGGCCGCGTCACTCCCGCCGCCGGCGCGCTCGACTGCGGCAACTCGGGATCGACGATGCGCATGCTCTCCGGCCTGCTTGCCCCGCAGACGGGCCAATTCACGCTCGTCGGCGACGCTTCCCTTTCGCGGCGCCCCATGGAACGCATCCGCAAGCCGCTCGAAGCCATGGGCGCGCGGCTCACCTTGGCCGACGGCCACGCGCCACTCACCATCGAAGGCGGACCACTTCACGCCATCGACTACACGACACCGGTGCCCAGCGCGCAAGTGAAAACCTGCATCCTGTTCGCCGGCCTCGAAACCGCCGGAACCACCACGGTCCGCGAAGCTGTGCGCACCCGCGATCACAGCGAGTTGGCGCTGCGCGCGTTCGGAGCAAAGTTGGCGCGAACCGCGGATTCGGTTTCCATCGCAGGCCCGCAGGCGCTGCACGCTATCGACGCGACTGTTCCCGGAGATCTTTCTTCAGCCGCGTTTTTTCTTTGTGCCGCGGCGCTCTTCCCCGGCTCGGCGCTGGTTCTGGACTCCATCGGCCTCAATCCCACGCGCGCTTCGTTGCTCGACGTGTTGACCGCGCTGGGAGCGCACGTCGCGGTTTTGAACCTCGAAGAAAAGCACGCGGAATTGGTGGGAACCATTCAGATCGCGGCGCCGCCCGAAGGGCTGGGGTCGACAGAGATCAGCGGTGCGCTCGCAGCACAGCTCATCGACGAGCTTCCCGTGCTCGCGGCTATCGCCCCTTTTACCAACGGCGGCATCCGCATCCGCGGAGCGAAAGAATTGCGCGTAAAGGAGTCTGATCGCATCGCGCTGGTGTCGAAAAACCTCCGCGCCATGGGCGCCGAGGTGGTTGAGTTTGACGACGGCCTCGATGTGCCAGGGGGCCAGACCCTCCACGGCGTCGCCATCGACTCCGATGGCGATCATCGCATCGCCATGGCGTTCAGCGTGGCCGCGCTCCGCGCCCAGGGCGAGACCCTCATTCAGGGCGCAGAATCGGCGGCCATCAGCTTTCCTGAGTTTTTCGATCTGCTCGATCAAGTCGCGGACCGCTAACACGAACCGATTCGGTTCCCGGCGCCTGCGGCAGGATGCGATAGCCGGAATGGTCCCGCGCGTTAAGGTTTTCATAGAGCCGGCGGATTCATCCGGCGGGATAGATACACGACGAAGCGGGTGATTGCAAGAGCGCGTGAGGCCCAGCTGTGCATTCGGCCAGGCGCCGTTTGGGAAGCGAGCTGCGGTGCAACCGTTTAGGATTCATGTCGGAGATGAGGTGCTCGACGATCTGCGGGCACGGCTACGCCATACCAGATGGCCCGATCACGTGCCTGGGATAGGTTGGCAACAGGGCACAGACTTGGACTGGCTGCGGCACATCGTGTCTTACTGGGCTCAAGAGTTCGACTGGCGTGCCTGGGAGCAGAGGCTTAACACCCTCGACCACTTCACCTGGGAAGGCATCCACTTCGTCTACCAGCGTGCAGCATCGGCCTCGGGGATGCCGCTCATCCTCACCCATGGCTGGCCGAGCAGTTTTCTTGATTATCTTGGCATGCTGCCCATGCTCGATGATTTCGACCTGGTCATTCCCTCCTTGCCCGGATATGGCTTCTCACCCCGTCCAGCCCAGGTTGGTGTCAACTATCGCTACGTCTCTGAACGCTGGCACCGGCTCATGTCCAAGCTCGGATATTCCCGCTATGGCGCGGCCGGCTATGACTTCGGGGCTGGCGTAACGACAATCCTTGCGCTTGATCATCCCGAGTCGGTAATCGGGATTCATCTCACCACGTTGGAGTCGGACCTCACTCCCGTGGTAGACGATGCGGAGCTGTCCGACATCGAGCGTTCGTACCTTGCAGTGAATCGGCAGTGGGACGCTACGGAGCGAGGCTACAGCGCGATCCAGTCCACCAAGCCGCAGACCGTCGGCTACGGCCTCAACGACTCTCCTGCCGGGCTGGCTGCCTATATTGGCGAAAAGTGGCACTCGTGGAGCGATGTCACGCCGTCCGATGACTTCCTCTGTGCCACCCTGACCCTCTACTGGGTCACGCAAGCCATCACCTCGTCGATGCGTGACTATTGGGACAATCGCTGCTTCCCGGTCGATCGCGCCTATGTCGGTACGCCCACGGCTTTCGGCGTCTTTGCTCATCAAACCGTTCCTGAGGGAGAACCGCCGCGCCCCTATTTGGAACGCGTGTACAACATTCAGCGATGGACTGTCTTTCCCCGCGGAGGGCACTTTGCACCGGCCGAAGAACCGCAAGCAGTAGCTGCGGACTTGGCTGCTTTCTTCCGTGACCGGCGTTGAGCCTCATGCCTTCGCGCAGCTTCACGCGCCTCGGTCCTCTCCCAAGGGGCACACTTGCGCAGCAATCGCCTTAGAAGCCTCGGGGCAACCTTCGCTCAGAAGCGTTGAGGCATTCGGTTATTGCGCCGGGGGCGCCGGAGCCGGCTGCTCCTGCGTGGCGGGCGGCTGCATGGTCGGCTCGTTGCCGGGCGGCGCCGCTTGCACCCCAGGAATGGCGGGAGCCGTCGTGACCGTTCCTGCGGCGGCTTCCGGCAGATTGATCCCGTAATGCTGCAGCGTCGAGGCCAGGGTCTGGTAAAGCCCGGCGCGGTCTTTGGCGTAGGCCGCGTACGCGGCGATCAGGTTGTCGTCGGCCACGGCCAGGTTGCGCTGCTGCTGCAAAACGTTGGCCGTCGTTGAAGCACCCAGGTGCAGCTTCTTTTGCTCGGCGTCGAGGCTTTGCTGGTTGAAGTCGCGCGCTGCTTCGGCCGCTTTTACTTGCGCCCGATCGTTGGTGAGCGCATACATCTCATTTGCCACCTGCATGCGAATCTGCGTGTACCACTGCTCCAGCCGCAGCTCTGCCTGCCGGTACTCCATCAACGAACGTTCCTGCTCGGCCTGCGCCTGGCGGTTGCGGATCGGGATATTCAGGGTGAATCCGGCGCCCTTATCTGAGGCCGAGCTATTGAAGAGGTTTTGCGCCACCGAGCCATAACCAACGGTGGGATAAGTGTTGGCAGGGCAATACTCGCCCGTAAAGAAGTCGATGCAATCCGGGCTTTGCGAGCCGCCGATGGCGCTGGAGCCGTAAAAGCCATAAACGTCGAGCGTCGGCAACAGCGCGTTGCGCGCGCCTTTCAGGGTAATTTGGTCGTTGCGCAGCGTGAGCACAGCCTGCTCCAGCTCCGGCCGGTGCTGGAACGCCTCCTGCACCAGGGCCTCGACGGGTTGGCTCTCCTCCGCGAGCGCCTCCAGGGTTACGCGGTCGGTGGGAATGACCGGTGCGGCCGAGAGCGCGGGATCGTTGAGATTGCGCGCAATCGCCTGCTTGATGATCTGCTGCTGGTAATTCAAGGCGCTTTCCGCGCCGATGAGCGCCTGCTGATCCGTTGCCACCGTCGACTCGGCCTGGACCACTTCCAGAGGGGCCATGGTCCCGATCTCGAGCTGCTTGCGATTGTCTGAGAGCAACTGGTTGCTTTGGTCGAGCGCGCGCTGCTTGGCCTGCACATCTTCGTAGTCCTGCACCAGCGACCAATAAATTGTCTCCACCTGGTTCACGGTGTAGAGAATCTGTTGCCGGAACGAAGAGTTTGCGATGCGCCGGTCGTTGAGCGCCTGGTAAACGAAGCGCTTGTTCACCCAAAGGCCCGCGCCCTGCAACAGGTGTTGCGTCAGGGTTGCCTTGAAGATGCCCTGCAGGTTGGGGCTGTAAGTGTCGAACGAGTTATCGGTGGTTACGCGCGAATTCTGCCATCCCACTTGCAGCGCGGTGCCGGTCACGAATCCCTGGTTATAGGTGAAGTTGTACTGATTGGTATTGGTGTCGAGCTTGGGCAACCCGCCTGAGAACAGCGGATTGAGCTCAGGCTGGTAGGCGCGCTCCCACTGCAGGGTGCCTCCAAAATACGGATCGGTGTTCTCAGGCGTCGGTCCGGCGCCGCTTGTGCTCAGTGTTAACCCGCTGGTGCCCGATCCCGCGCCGCCGGCTCCGCCTGCCGTTCCGCCCGGACCGCCTCCGCCCGCTGTAGCCGCCGAACCCGAGCCGGTCACCGTGTTCGAAACGATCGCCGACGGCGTGCCCAGCAGCCCCGGCGCGCCCGACTTCGCGCGCAGAACGTCCGTATCGGCAATATCCAGGTCGTAGCGCGCAATGGCAATGTCGTAGTTGTTCTCAATGGCCAAGGCAATCGCGTCAGACAGGCTCAAATAGATCTTTCCATTCTTGACCAGGTCGGTGAGCCGCACCGAATTCGTAAAGCTCGCCTTGGGAATCGTGGTCGGCCGGAAGATATTGATCGGGTTGCCGTGCCACCCCGCAAATGGCTTCGAAAAATCGCGGCTGGAAGTGCGTAGAGGAATGGGTTGGGTAGGAACCGGCTCCGGCGCAACCGGCAACACCGAAGCCGCCTTATCCGGGCTGTTGGAACCGGCTCCATTTTGCCTCGCGCTTTGCTGTGCCGCGCCCGGCGGCATGGTCGCCGTGATGGTGAGCAGGGCAGCGGCAAGGGCGCGCAGCCGTCCCCCTGAGCGCACACGAGATTTTCTCCCGTCCGGCGCCGGTTGATGTTCGTTACCCATTGCACTCCGCTCCCGATGCCACACACGAATACTCTGAAAATCCATGTCTTCTCTCCAAAAGGGCTATGGCACGCGGAGCGTCACGACAAAACGCGCCGGATGCGAATCACGGTTGCTCAAGACGATTATCGCTTTCAATTTGATCCGCCAGGCTTTATTGATGATTACGAACTCGATACCTTTGCCGTTCCCACCGGCCCGGCGAAATTGTTGTTGTGACACGGCACCCTGGCAGCCTGTTCAAAAACCTGCCAAAGGCGCGTTGTTCAAAAGGCCACAGCCGAGAAACCCGTTCAGCGGGCGGGCCGGGCATCGGACCGGGCAGTGGCCCGTGAAACCCGCGAAAAAAACCAATGGAACCAGCTTTGTAAAAAGGGCACGGCTTCAGCCGCGCCGAAAAAGGTCCGGATAAAAGTGGGGTTTCAACCCCTGAGGGGCGTTTCCAGATTGCCGAGCCCGCAAATCGATCCGTCAATCACCACCTCGGCCAGCGAAATCCATAAAACGAGCCCGAGGGAGCGGGGATCTTTGGGCCCCTGAAATCCCCCTGAAAAATCGTCCTGCCCTCAGGCCCGGAAAAACCCGGCTCCTCTGTCCGGGCGGTTTGGCCCTTCGGATCAACTGTCCCGGCTCGAAAAATGACAGGCACCCCCGAATGGCGTTTCCGCTTCATGGAGTTAACTAACTGGTTAGTAAAATACACCCATCCCGCTCTGCTGGCAACTTGCTTCTGCAAACCTAAGAAACATAAATAATTAACAAAGGCGAGCGGGCCGGGAACCCGCCTTGGTCCATGCGAGTACTCTGATAGGCAGTGATTCCTGTGGCGGAAACCACTCCATCCGAACCGGGGTTGCAGAACTGGAAGCTCACGCTCGCCTACGACGGTACCGACTTTCAAGGATGGCAGGTGCAACCCGGCCAGCCGACCATCCAGGGCGAGTTGCAGGCGGCGCTGGGCCGCGTCTGCGGGGAAACGCCCTTGCCGCAAGGGTCGGGCCGCACCGACGCGGGCGTGCATGCGCTGGCGCAGGTGGCCAGCTTAGCTTTGCGGGCTCCCATTCCAGCCGGCAATCTGCAGCGCGCGCTCAACCGGACCCTCCCCTTATCGATAAGAATCTCGGAAGCCAGGATCGTGCCAAGCGCGTTTCATGCGCGGCACTCGGCCAACGCCAAGACCTATGAGTATCGGATTTTTCGCGGGGAGATCTGCCCGCCCTTCCTCACGCGCTATGTCTATGCGTGCCCCTGGCCGTTGAACTTGGGCGCGCTCGAAGCAGCCGCCGGACTTTTTGAAGGCGAACACGACTTCCAGAGCTTTTGCGCCAGCGATCCCGACCTGGCGCAGCGCAGGAGCGAGGCAACAGCCAACAGGCAACAGGGAACAAAAAACAGCTCGGTTGCGCTCGAAGAATCCACGGTACGGAGGATCTTCTCTTCGCAGTGGGAGCAGCGCCGGAGCGAGGCCGGCGAGCTGCTCATTTACCAAGTCCGCGGCAACGGCTTCCTGCACCACATGGTGCGCAACCTGGTGGGAACCATGCTCGACGTGGGGCGCGGCCAGCTCGCTCCCGAAGACATCGCGCGCATCCTCGCGGAACGAAATCGCTCTGCGGCCGGACCCACGGCGCCGGCGCGGGGGCTCTTTCTGCACTCGGTTGAATATCCGCCGGAAGAAGCCTAAAGTGGAGGAAAATCACCGAGTTCTCGAGTTCTATTGCTCATATCATTTGGGTGTCTGTCAGACCAGATGAGCAACTCCTCGCACAAGGAGGCGCGCAAATGGCTTCCAAATTCAAGCTGATTCTTGTCCTCTCGCTGCTTGCGGGTGCAACCGCACTTCCTGGCGCCTCACAGGTTCGTTCGGTTCACTTTGGGAGCGGCGAACAATGGCTTTCATGGAGCGCCTCAGAAAGGGAAATCTTCGTTTTCGCCTATATCGACGGGCACTACGCCGGCACATCTAGCGCGTGCAGGGATGCGGACGATCTGTTCGAAACAAACGAACCGCATCACCCGGGGTATGCGGGACACCCCAGCGACTTCCCTTCGGAAAGATGCTTAGCCAAGAGACAAATCTATTCGAAAGCACGTAGCAGCCCCAGCGGCCCGATCGGCCTCTCAATCTACACCGGAGTCATTACTGAGTTCTATACGAGACATCCTGAGTATAGGAGGGTGCCATTCAACTTCCTGATGATGTATTTGAGCGATAGAGATTTCAAAACTGCCGATCAGCTCTACGAGATGGCCAAAAAACACTACATGGATTCTGTTTTTGTTTATTGAACCGGCTGAAGCCCGCCCCAGACGGATTCCACCAAACTCGGGAGCGAAGCATTTCTCTTCGCGGTCGCTCGCCTCAAGCCTGCTACTCTGAAACCGTCCTCATGCCCCTCTTCACCCAGACCTCGGCCAATGCGCGCATCGCGGCGCTGGCTGCGCTGAGGCCGGTCCACGCCGCCTTCGCATGGCTGCACGGCAATCCCAAGACTCTGCTCGATTGGCAGATGGAGCTGATTGCGATTCCGGCGCCGCCGCATGGCGAGGAAGCGCGCGCGCAGTGGCTCAGCCGCCGTCTCACTGATGCCGGCTTGAGTCACGTCGAGATCGATGCGGCCGGAAATGTAATGGGCATTTTGCCCGCGGCGCATCTGCCCGCCGAAAGCACCGGGCCGGTGGTTCTGCTTTCGGCGCATCTCGATACGGTGTTTCCCGCCGGCACGCCGCTGCGTCCCACCGTCGAAGGCGAACGCGTGGTGGCCCCGGGCGCTTGCGATAACGCCGCCGGAGTGGTGGGCATGCTGGCGATTATCCACGCACTGCTGAAAGCCGGGGTGGAGCTGCCGGCGCCGCTGGTCGTAATCGGCAATGTGGGTGAGGAAGGCGAGGGCGACCTGCGCGGCATACGCCACTTCTACGACCAAAATGTGCTGGCCGGCCGCGTGGCCGCCCACATCGTGCTCGACGGGCCCGGCGCCGATGGGGCGGTGACGCAGGCTTTGGGCAGCCGCCGCTACCAGGTCACTGTGAGCGGACCCGGAGGGCATAGCTTCACCGACGCGGGAACACCCAACCCCATCACCGCGCTGGCCGCAGCGCTGGCAACATTGGCAGAAACGCCGCTGCCTGAAGAACCGCGCACCACGCTCAACCTGGGGACTATTCGCGGCGGCATCAGCGTGAACTCCATTCCTGAAGACGTGCAGGCGACCATCGATTTCCGGTCGACGGATGCGGAGCAGTTGGTGCGCCTTGAAGTCGCACTGCACCGCGCCCTTGAGGATTCCGTGCAGCATGCCAACACCAGACGAAAGCCCGCAAGCGCAGACTCTCGCGGAGTGCTTTCGTTCACGGTGACGAAGATTGGCGACCGGCCCGCCGCCAGGCTGCCCGACGACTCGCCGATCCTGGCCGCCTTGCGCGCGGTCGACCGGCATTTGGGCCTGCGCACCGATCTTCGTCTCGGCTCGACCGATGCCAACATTCCCTTGTCGCTCAACCTTCCCGCCTTGTCGATCGGCGCCGGCGGCGAGGGCGGCGCCGCGCACACCCTCCACGAGTGGTACTCGCCCAAAGACCGCGAACTGGCACTCAAACGCGTGCTGCTGCTCACCCTGGCCGCGCTCGATTGGGCCGCCGAACAATAATCAGCAAGGCCATTGCATGAAATGGGCGTCTCTTGGCTGCACTTGCCTTCTTGTGCCCCTACGGGGCTGCAGGATTGTTCTTTTGGGCCCCTTTCCCAGCGTTAAGACGCTGGGCTAACCAACGTTGCACATGCGGCGCGCGCGGACGGGAACCAGTGGGGCCGGTGAATTGCGCGCAATGAGGAGTCAGTCTGCTCCCTGTTCCCCGTTCCCTGCCCTGATACACTGCGCGCATGCGATTCCGTGCCGGTGTGGCCGCCGCGATTCTGCTGCAATCGTTTGCGTGCTTCGCGCAGACGCCGGCCGCAACGAGCTCGCCCATGGAACCGAATCGAAGCAGCCCGCCTTCGCCGGCTGCACCACCCGACGTCATCTACGTCAACGCCGTCATCTACACCGGCGAGGGACTCGGCAACGACCGGCCGCAAACCGTGCACGCGATGGCTATTGGCGGCGGCAAAGTTCTGGCGGTGGGCAGCGACCAGGAGGTCCGGCGGCTGGCCGGGCCCAAAACAATAGTGTGCGATTTGAACACCGCTGAGTCCGGCGTTTACATCTTCCCCGGCTTCGACGATGCGCATGTGCACCTCGGCTCTGCGGGCAAGACAAAAATGAATCTTGATTTGACCGGCGCGCGGTCATTGGCAGAGATGATGGCGAAGGTCGAGGCATTCGCAAAGTCGGCTCCGCCCGGCCACTGGATCGTCGGGGGCCGCTGGGATCACACGCTGTGGCCGGACAAGGCCCTGCCCACGCGCCGCGAACTCGACCAGGTGACTCTCGGCCATCCTGCGTTTCTCGTGCGCGTCGACGGCCACATCGCCATCGCCAACACGGCAGCGCTCCAGGCCGCGGGCATCACGGGCACGATGACTCTGCCGGAAGGCGGCGCCATCGACCTCGACAAAAACGGCAAGCCCACCGGGATCCTGCGCGAGTCGGCACAGGAACTGGTAGAGAAAGTCATTCCGCCTCCCACCCAGGCCGAGCGCCGCCGCGGTTTGGAGCTGGCCATCGCTGACGCGCTCGCTCATGGAGTCACCAGCGCGCAGGACTTCAGCGACTGGGACGATTTTCTGGTCTTCGAGGAGATGGAGAAGGAGCACAAGCTCAATCTCCGCATCAGTGAGTGGATCCCCTTCAAGGAGCCGCTGGACGAGGAGGAAAAGCAACGCTCCGAGCACGGGGCTCATGACACGATGCTGCGTACTTCCATGCTGAAGGGCTTCATGGACGGCTCGCTGGGTTCGCGCACCGCTGCGATGAAGGCGCCGTACGCCGACGATCCCGGCAACACCGGCCTGCCGCAGTACACGCAGGATGAACTCAACTCCATGGCGGTTACGCGAGCCGAAGCCGGTTTCCAGTTGGGCTTTCATGCCATCGGCGACAAGGCGGTGGAGATGGCGCTCGACGCCATCGAGCAGGCAGAAGACGGCCTGATCCGCACCAGCAGGCAGACGTACCGCCTGGATTACCACACGGGGCCGTGCCGCACCAGCGGGCCGCACCGAATATGGGACGAGACGATACCGTGTACCCCCGACCCCTGCGCACGCGAGGCCGATCCGATTGCGTGTCACGTGCAGTCGAACGATGCCCGCAATCGCATTGAGCACGCGCAGGTGGTCGATCCGGCTGACATCCCGCGCTTCGCTCGGCTCCACGTCATCGCATCCATGCAACCGTGCCACTTGCTCACCGACATGAATTGGGCTGAAGCGCGGCTGGGGCCGAAACGAGCGGCTTATTCCTACGCATGGAAGGCGTTTCTCGATGCCGGCGTGCCCCTGGCCTTTGGCACCGACTACCCGGTTGAGCCGATTTCGCCCTTCCGCGGCCTCTATGCCGCGGTGACGCGCATGAACGAGGCCGGAACGAAATCCTACTTCCCTCAGAACAAGATCACGCGCGGGCAGGCGCTTTACGCCTACACGCAAGGCGCGGCCTACGCTGAGTTCGCAGAGCTGAGCAAGGGAGAACTTCGCCCCGGATACGACGCGGACTATATCCTCGTCGACCGCGACCTGTATAACGTGCCCCCCGCCGCGCTGCTCGAAACCAAAGTACTGGAGACCTACGTGGCCGGCGAACAGGTATTTGCCGCCAACATGAGGATCGAGCACGCAAGATAACTCCGATGTACTGACATCAGCAGGCCCGGGGGACACTTTCCCCACATGCCGCGTCTAAGTGAAAGAGGCGTTGTGGCGCCGGGTTTGGTGGTGCAGCCGCCCGCACCGGCTGCTCGCGGATGGCTATACTAATAAGTGGCGCTATGGATGTGCCTGTGGTCAGGCTGGGCGCCTTACGAGGTCAATGAACTCTATGAAGTGGCTCTTGGAACGGCTTGGTTCGCGCCGTCTAACCTCAGTATTCGCTCTGCTTGCCGTGATTTCGGCCGCCATTGTGGCGGGATCGTTCGCGGCACACGGAGTCCGCGGCCAGGACAATCAGGCCAGCAGCACTGACGCTACTCCGCTCAAGGTCATCAACACGCCCACTCCCCCCAACGATTTTGTGAGGATCGCCAAAGCCGTGGGGCCGGCGGTGGTGAATATCAACACCCAGACTCTGCCCAAGCAATCCAACAATCGCGGACGCCACCAATTCCGCTTCCGCGCGCCCAATCAGCAGAATCCCGGCGACGATGATCAGAACAACGACAACGATCAGCAGCAAGGGCCGAACGACGACTTCCAGAACTTCTTCAATCGTTTCTTCGGCGGCCAGATTCCTTCTCCTGATGACGGCGACAACAGCGGCGAGGTCCAGGAGTCGCTGGGATCCGGTTTCATCGTCGACTCCAAGGGATACATCATCACCAACGACCACGTCATCGACAAGGCCGACAAGATTTATGTAAAGCTCTCCACCGACCCCGACACCCAGGATCTGGGGCGCCCGGCGCATGTGATCGGCGTGGATAAAGCCACTGACCTTGCCGTCATCAAGATCGACACCAACACCCCGCTGCCCACGGTGAAAATGGGCAACTCCGACATCGCCCAGGTGGGTGATTGGGTTGAAGCCATCGGCAGCCCCTTTACGCTCGCTCAGACGGTCACTGCCGGAATCATCTCCGCCAAGAATCGGACCATCGACCAGGGGGCGCCAGGGCAGTTCCAGCACTTCATCCAGACTGACGCGGCCATCAACCCCGGCAATTCCGGTGGTCCGCTGTTGAATATGGAAGGCGAAGTGATTGGCGTCAACACCGCCATCTATACGCAGTCGGCAGGCTACCAGGGAATCGGCTTCGCCATGCCCTCCAACACCGTGGTCTCGGTTTACAACGACCTCATCAGCCCCACCCACAAGGTGACGCGCGGCTCCATCGGCATTCAGTTCCGCGAAGGATTGTCGGGCGCCGTCAACCGCGTCTACGGTTTCAAAAATGGCGTCCTGGTGCAGGAAGTGCAGCCCGGCGGGCCCGCGGATAAGGCGGGATTGAAGGCGGGCGACATCATCACCGCGATCGATGGGCGCAACATCAAGGACGGCGACGACCTGGTCAACGAAATCGCCAGCCGCAGGCCCGGCTCGACCATTCGCCTCGGCTTCATCCGCGACGGCAAACCGGCCGATACCACGGTCAGCATCGGCGATCGCGACAAAGTGTTTGCCGAAATGAACAACCCGGAGCAGCAGAACAATCCCGACAACGGCGGCGGAGCCGGTGAATCCAAGCTGGGCCTGGTAGTGCAGGATGCGCCGCCTCAGGTCGCCAGCAAAATACACTCACCCGGCGTGATCGTCGAGTCCGTCCACACCGGTTCCTTTGCCGACCTGCAGGGGCTCGAACCCGGCCTGGTGATTACGCACGTGAACCGGCAGCCGACGCCCACCAAGGATCAGTTCAATGCCGCGGTCAGCAAGCTGAAGAGCGGCGATGATGTGGTGTTTGAAGTCATCGATCCGCACCATCCCGAGAACGGCATCAATTACGTGGGCGGCACTTTATAGAGAAAATTGTGCCGGCCCCAGGCGAGCGCCCCGTTTCGGGCGCCGGTTACTAAAGTCGTTCGGCCCCTGGGGCCGGAATCACTTTGGCCTTGTCATAATATGGGACTTGGGTTAGACTGCAGCGAAGCTTCTGGGGAACCTTTGTCCATTTTTTCAGGCGGTAGCAGCATGTACTTTTCTCGTGTGCGGCTGGCGGTTCTGATTTCCGCGGCTCTTTTGGCTCCCTCGGTGTACGCAGCACACGTACATCATTCGACGGCGAACGGCCAAACCAGCACCTCGCACAAGCTGTCGCAAAGGCACAGAGCGCGCAGGGTGCGCGGCCAGCAGGCCATCGATCCGGAGCGCGTGACGCAAATTCAGGGCGCGCTGATCCGCGAGCACTACCTGCCCGGTCCAGCCAATGGCAAGTGGGATGCCACCACCATCGCCGCCATGCAGAAGTACCAGGCCGATCATGGCTGGCAAACCAAGCTGATGCCCGACTCGCGCGCGCTCAAGAACCTGGGCCTCGGTCCGGATTATTCCGGCGCGATCAATGCGCAGGGCGCCAACTTCTCTCCCCCGCCCGCCGCTGGCGGCGCCGCCTCCACGTCGCAAAACGCCGGGTTTGCTGAAGCCTCGGGCGTGAAACAGTAGCGGCGATAACCATTTGAAGCTAGGGTTGCAACACGATACCGCCATCGGCAAACCAGCCCAAACCTCAAACCATCTCCGGCCGCAGCAGATCGGTCATCGTCTCGCGACGGCGAATGAGTTGTGCCTTGTTACCTTCGACCAGCACTTCGGCCGCGCGCGGGCGCGTGTTGTAGTTCGAGCTCTGCGCCATGCCGTAAGCGCCGGCATCGAGCAGCGCCACCAGGTCGCCGGGTGAGACGGGCGCGAGCTTGCGATCGCGCGCAAAGAAGTCGCCGGATTCGCATACGGGACCGACCACGTCGACGACGCGCGCCCTGCCCCGCCGCGCCCGCACCGGCACAATCTCGTGATGCGCCTGGTAGAGCGCGGGACGGATCAGGTCGTTCATGGCCGCGTCGGTGATAACGAAGGTCTTTTTGCCGTTTTTCTTCACATAGAGCACGCGGGCTACGAGCGCGCCGGCCTGCGCCACGAGAAAGCGGCCGGGCTCGATGAGGAGCCGGCCATCAAAATCGCCAAGAGCGTGCTCGAGGGCCGCCGCATATTCCTGCACCTTGGCGGCGGCGTTAAAATCCGCAGCGTGATAATCGATGCCCAGCCCGCCTCCGGCATCGATGGTCTTGAGCACAATGCCCTCGCGGCGAAGCTGCTGCGCAAGTTTGCTCACGCGCTCGATGGCCGCGCCAAATGGCTCGGCAGAACGAATCTGCGAGCCGATGTGGACGCTGACGCCGTGCGCTTCGAGCCAGCGATTGGCGGCCGCGCTGCGGTAAATTGCCGGGGCGCGGCGAATGTCGATACCAAACTTGTGCTCGCGCAGGCCGGTGGAGATGTAGGGGTGCGTGTCGGCAAAAACATCGGGGTTGACGCGCAGCGCGAAGCGTGCCCGAACCTTGAGCTTGCGCGCGCGCGCCGCCAGCAGCGCCAGCTCCGCCTCGCTCTCCACGTTGAACGCGAGGATTCCCGCCTTGAGCGCCAGGTCGATCTCCGCTGCGGTTTTTCCCACGCCGGAGAAGACCACGCGGGCGGCGGCTAGAGGCGCGGCGGCCAGCACGCGTTCCAGCTCGCCACCCGACACAATGTCAAAACCCGCGCCACACTGATCGAGCAATTTGAGAATGGCCAGCGCGGAATTGGCCTTGACCGCGTAGCAGACGAGAGCTTCGCGGCCGGCGAGCGCCTGCTGAAACAGCCGCAGCCGCGCGACGATGGCTTCGGCTGAGTAAACGTAGAGCGGCGTGCCGAAGCGGCGGGCGAGCGTCTCCAGCGAGACGCGGCCGCAGTGCAGCGCGGCACCGCGCGCAGGTGGGAAAAATGGGCGCGAAGATGAATTTGGGGTTTCCTGCACGGCCAAAAATACCGAAGAAAACTGTCTTGAGGGTACAGCATTGGGATGCCCGGGGGCAGGCGGGCCTGTCGATCACCAGGGCAGTCGCATGAATGGGCAATCGATCACATCCGTGGCGGCGACCGGCCCGTTACAATAGCAAAATGATGGAACGGGCTCGAGTGGACGTGGTGGGCGTGGGGCTGAATGCTACGGACACGGTGATCCCGCTCGAGAAGTTTCCTGAATCCGGCTCCAAGGTTGAGTACAGCCACAGAAAAGTGCTGCCCGGCGGCCAGGTGGCCACCACCGTGGTGGCCTGCCAGACGTGGGGATTGCGCACGCGCTACGTGGGCAAGCTGGGTGACGACGACGCGGCGCGCCTGCACCGCGAGGCTTTTCGGCGCGTGGGCGCCGAAGCGCAGATCGTCACCGTCGCGGGAGCGGCCAGCCTGCACAACCTGATCCTCATCGACAGCGAAGGCGAACGCACCGTGATCTGCCAGCGCAACAAGCAGATGGTGCTGCAGCCTGAGGAACTCAAGAAGGAATGGATCACGAGCGCTCGCGTGCTGCATATCGACGGCCATGACACCGCCGCGGCCATGCTGGCTGCGAGCTGGGCGCGCGCCGCGGGCATCCCCGTGGTGGCGGATCTCGACGACACCTACCCCGGCATCGAAGAGCTGGCGGCGAACATCGACTACCTGATCGTGAGCAAGGACTTTTCGTGCCGGCTGATGGATGACACCAGCCTGGAACGCGCGCTGCGCCGCATGCAGGCGCGCTACGGATGCCGGCTGAGCGCGGCCACGCTGGGCGAGGACGGCGTGCTGGCGTGGGACGGCAAACAGATGCTGCACAGCGCCGCGTTTCGCGTTCCCGTGGTTGACACCACCGGCGCCGGCGACATCTTTCGCGCCGGATTTATTTATGGTTTGCTGAACGACTGGCCTCTCGACCGGCAGCTCGATTTCAGTTGCGCGGCGGCTGCCATGAACTGCATGGCGCAGGGGGCGCGCGGCGGCATCCAGCCCGTGGACGCGATCGAGAACCTGAGATCGACGGTTTCGCGCTACGAGAGCACGTACGGCGTGCAGGCATTCGACTAGAACTGGTTGCGTAAATCCCGCTTGGAAGGGCACGGCCCTTTGTCGTGGCGAACCCGCCGGAGGCGCAACGTTTGTCAGCCCCGCGCTTTAGCGTGGGGTTGAAAGCAAGCCCATGCGCCAAGCCCCGTAGGGGCGACGCAGGTTTTGAAAGGGCACGGCTCTAGTTGTGCCGCAAAAGCCGCACAATGATTGGGGCTTTAGCCCCAACCAGTTTCAGCCAGCTCTGAGTCGCAAGGCGGCCCGCGCTCGTCAAATAAAATAGAAAGAGCGGGCTTCTGAGACGATTCCCAAACGAGCTACCCGCCTGGAGATCTGGAAATGGCACTCTTTAAGACCGGCAATCCTGCCCTTGGACAAAACACATTCAGCGACTTTGCGAAGAGCCAGTACGGCGGCCAGCTCGTCGACGCCTCGCAGCGCATGACGCTGAGCGGCACCGTAAACAAGACGGGCTTTCTGCTGCTTTGCGCTGCAGCCACAGCAGCGTGGACGTGGCACTCGTTTATGCAGACGCACGACCTGACCACGGCCGCTCCGGCGATGCTGCTGGGCGCGCTGGGCGGCTTCGTTGTCGCCATGGTCACGGTGTTCAAGAAGACGTGGTCTCCCGTGACGGCGCCGCTCTACGCGCTGCTCGAGGGCCTGGTGCTGGGCGGGCTGTCGGCCGTCTTCGAGCTGCGCTATCCCGGCATCGCCATGGAGGCCGTGGGGCTGACCTTCGGAACCCTGTTCGTCCTGTTGCTCGCCTACAAGTCGGGCCTGATCAAGGTGACGCAGAAGTTCCGCCTGGGCGTGGTGGCGGCCACGGGCGGCATCATGATCTTCTATTTCCTGGTGATGCTGCTGGGGTTCTTTCACGTCACATTTTTCAGTTCCCTTTTCGGCTCCGGCCCCATCGGCATCGTCTTCAGCTTGTTCGTGGTCTGCATCGCCTCGCTCAACCTGGTGCTGGATTTCGATTTTGTCGAGCAGGGCGTGGCCTACGGCGTGCCCAGGTACATGGAGTGGTATGCCGCCTTCGGCATCATGGTGACGCTGGTGTGGCTCTACCTTGAGATGCTGCGCCTGCTGGCGAAAATGAGAAGCAACAGATAGCTTGTATCCGGGAGCCTGTAGCCGGTAGCTCTACTCCGAGCTGCCGGAGTCTTTTGCTACTGGCTACTGGCTACGAGCTACTGGCTGTTTTCAAGCTCACTGCTTATTCACGTCGACGTAGTACAGGTCCGTGGCCACCTGGAACTCGTCCCTGGTCAGCGGCGTCTGCATCCACTGCCACTTTGTGGTGGGATGGATGATCTGCCAGTGATCGGGCGCGCCCACGCGCACCGGCATGGCGAAATCGTCTTCGTCGGCGTCCCACTTGTACATCACCATCCCCGGCGCCTCGCCAAACAGCAGCTCCAGGCGCGGAATCCTGGCCTCGCGCAGGTACTGGTTGAAGATGGGCGTCAGGTTCATGCCCGTGTGCTGGTTGAAGTACGCCACCACGTCTTCGGTCAGGATGTTTTGATACTTGAAGTGCTGATAGAAGCCGCGGATCAGTGCGAACCATTTGTCGTCATCGTCGATCACGCTGCGCAGCGTGTTCAGCATCAGCGCGCCTTTGAAGTACTGGTCCTCGGTGGGGTCGGCGTTCACGCCGCGCTCCGCCACGATGGGCCGCAGGTTGTAGATCTTGGGCTTGTAGCCGCTCATGTAGCGGAGGGCATCGGCCTTCCCCCAGCGGTATTCCACGTACAAACTTTCGAGGTACGTCGTCCAGCCTTCATGAATCCACATGTCGGACGAGTCGGCGGCGGTGATGCTGTTGCCAAACCACTCGTGGCCGCTCTCGTGAATGATGATGAAGTCGAAGCGCAGGCTGATGCCGACACCCGTCCAGTCGCGGCCCAGGTAGCCGTTCTCAAACTTGTTGCCGTAGGCCACCGCGCTCTGGTGTTCCATGCCCGAGTACGGCACTTCGACCAGCTTGTAGCCGTCGCGCGCGAAGGGATAGGGACCGAAGTAGTGCTGGTAGGCTTCGATCATGCCCCGGGCCTGCGCAAACTGCGTCTTTGCTTTTTCCAGGTCCGCGGGCAGCACGTAATAGTCCATCGCCAAGCCGCCCAGCTTCTCGCCCCAGTGAACGTAATTGCCGATGTTCAACGCCACGTCGTAGTTGTTGATGGGATAGCTCACGTGCCAGTCCCACCGCGTATAGCCGTCGCCGAGGTCGGTCTTGCCCACGAACTTCCCGTTCGACACGTCGGTCAGGCCGTTGGGAACGGCTACGCTGATGTCCATGCTTTCCACTTCGTCGCGCCACTGGTCCTTGTTGGGCCACCACACGCTGGCGCCGGTGCCTTCACAGGCGGTGTAGATCCACACCTTGCCCGTGGGATCGTGGCCGAACGTGAACGCGCCGAAGCGGCCCATCTCTGGCGGATGCCCCGAGTAGTAGAAGTCGATTTGGTAAACCCGGCCGGCGCGCAGCGTCTCGGGGAAATCGATGAAGACCGCGCCGGCGTCGCGCGTGTACGTAGCCGGCGTGGCGTCGGAATTCGTGCTGGAATTCGCCGCCAAGAGGATTTTGTCAACGTTGAGCTTGTCGGTCAGATCGATCTGGATGCGCGTGCCGTCCTTCAACATGCGGAAGCGGATGGTGTTCTTGCCGCTGACGGTCTGCTTGTCGGGATCGACGCGAATGTCGAGGTGGTAGTAGAGCAGGTCGTTGTTGGCCCGGAAAGGCCCGTAGGCTCCGCGCAGCATGTCGTAGCGCGTGGGCACGGGCGAAGCCGCATCGTTCGCCGCCGGCGGGCGCCGCGGCGGCGCCTTGGGCGCGGTCTGATTGGACGTGGTGGCCGGCGCGGGCGCGCTCGGGGGTGGAGTGGGTGCGGGCGCACTGGGCGCCTGCTGCCCCGATTGCCCCATGGCCGCAGTGGTCAATCCAAGGCAGGCAACAAAAAGATTGGCAGCGAGAAAACGCAAGGATGCGCGCATGGCTCATCGTACAGCGCCGAGCTAGGGGCCACTGGCTACCGGCTATTGGCTGCCCTGCGGCGAAATCAGCGTAAACGTGACGCTGCCGGTGGTGCTGCGCCGGTGCGGCGTGTTGCGCGGGATCACCAGCATGTCGCCCTTGTGGAGCGTAAACGTCTGCGCGCCTTCCGACTCCGGCGCCAGCCACTCGCCCGGCCTCGTGTTGCGCCCGTTCTTCGGCGTGCCGCCCACCTCGTAGACCGTGGATCCCTCGATGATCTGGAAGACGTGGTCGCGGCCCTCGTGCCACTCGAATTCCTTGCCGCTCTTGGCCACCTCGGTGGTGAGGACCACGGTGAAATTCTTCCCCTGGACCAGGTTGTTGTTGCCGGGGCTCTCCTGGAGGGCCTTGATGTCGGCCTGAATCTGCTGCGCAGTGAAGAGCTGGAACGTGGGCGCGCCCGCTTCGGCCGGTGCCTGCGCTGCGGCAGTTGCGGCGAAGAGCGAAGCATCAGTGAGGGCGAAGCCGGCGGCTGCGGCGGCAGGCGCGGTGCGCAAAAAGCGGCGGCGGCTGGGATTTTTGACGGCGGCATTGCGCATGGGAATCTCCGTGGAGCGGGAAATCGCTTCGAGCCGAATTTTAGCAGCGCGACCGGCGGTGCTTGTGCCTTCGCGGGTTGGCGTCGCCTCGCCGCGTCGCAAGCTGGCGAGTTCGCGGAATGGTGAATTTTCAACCAGGCGCGAGCAGACTGGAGGCCAAAACCTCACGCATCGAATTGCCGCAGCCACGGCGCCAGCAGCGCCGCGACCTTGCGCGGCTGCTCGTAAGCCGCAAAGTGCCCGGCGGTGGGAAGCAGATGGTAAGCGCAGCCGCCGGGCGCAGCGCGAAATGCCTCCATCTCGGCAGCAGTGACTGCGCTATCTTCGCCGCCCGCGATGGCCAGCACCGGCACACGGATGGTGGCCACGGTGGGAACGGAGTCAGGACGCGTTGCGAGCCCCGCCTGCACGGCGACCTCGGCCTCGGGCGTGAGCGTCATCTGCGCGCGCACCTCGGCGACAATCTCAGGCCGCTCGCGGCGGACCGTGGCTCCCAGCAGGGTCTGCGCCATGCCGTCGAACAGCGCGGCGACCCCTTCCGTGCGTGCCCGCGTAATGGTTTCGGCGCGCTTCGCCAGGCCGGCCTCGGCATCGGGCTGCGGCTTGGAACAAATAAAGGCCAGCCCGCGCATGCGCTCGGGAGCGCGGCGCCAGATTTCGAGCAGCACGTAGCCGCCGATGGAGCAGCCCACAAAGACAGCGCGGCGCAGGCTCAGGTGATCCACGAGGGCCAGGACGTCGGTGGCAAGCTGCGCCATGCTGAGCACCGGCGCATCGGGAACGCGGGCGAAATCGCCGGCCGGAAGCGAGGAGCCGAGATCCGATACGCCGTGGCCGCGCAGGTCAGGAAGGATGGTGCGAATGCCTGCCAGCTCGCGCGTGAGCGGGTGCCAGAACTCACGATGGAGAGGAGTGGGGTGGAGGAAGACGACTTGCAGACCAGCCCCGGCGTCGGTAAATCCAAGGCGTGAGCCATCCGCCAGGTCAAGGGAGCCCATGGCAGAGAATCATACGCCGGGCGGACAAGGGCCCGGCAGAGGATAGGGCTCCTCGGGGATGGCGATCCAGGCAACGAGGTAAGCGATGCCGAACAGGCCGCTTGAGAAGATGAGGCCAACCACGGCGATGATGCGGATGAGGACCACGTCCCATCCATGGGCGCGGGCCAGCGCCATGCAAACCCCGCCGATCTCGCGTCCTATGTAGGGGCGGACGAGGGGGTGCGGGTAAGGCGGCGCCGGCGGCATGGTGGCGCCGCAGTTCGAACAGAAATGCGCGACCGCAGGCAATCCCGATCCGCAATGCTGGCAGTACACCATCATCAAGTCCTCCTCCAGCGTGCTCCCTGCTGCTTTGAGGATACGATCAAGCCGCCGGAAAGGTTCCGTTGCTCAGGCTCCCCGGTACGGGCTATGGAGATATTTGCGGGCCTGATCGGCGCGCGAGGTGCCGGGGCCGGCGTCGATGGCGGCCCGGTAATCCTGCACGGCGAGCTGGCGCTGGCCGTCGATGTCGTGGCATTCTCCAGCGTCGAGCAGGGAACGAATCTTGAGTTCGGGGCCGACACCCGGAGTGGAGGCGGCATGCTCGTAGGCCAGCGCCGCCTCGCCGTCGTGGCGCTGACCGCGCAGGGCGTCGCCCAGGCCGAAATCGGCCAGTTCCAGCTTGGATGAAGGGAAGTAGCCGGGCCGCGCGGCGTCGTCCAGGATTTGCTCGTAAGCCGTCACCGCTCCCATGCCTTCGCCCCCGTCCTTGCGCAGGTTGGCCTCCTCCAGGCAAAACAGAAAGTCGTGCGGGTACTCGTTTTTGAGCGCGCGCACCACCTGGATGGCTTCCTGGTACTTGGCCTCGCGGCGCAGGAAGAGCGCGATCACAGTGCGCGCTTCAACGCTGGTGAGCACGCCGCGGGCGCCGTCGTCGCGCAGCAGTGCGAGACCGGCAGGCTTTGACCCGGTGATGCCGGCAAAGCCGATCATCAGCTTGAAGGGCCAGGGCAGCGCGCCCACCACGTAGTCGTAGACACCCACGATCAGCTTCGCGTCCACGTAGTCGGGGTCGAGCTTGAGGGCTTGCGCAGCGTCGTCCTTGGCCTTGGTCGCCAGCCTGAAGCCGGAAGCGAACGCCCGCTCTACCATGGCCACATAAGCGCAGCGAAGGCTGCGCACCCAGGCCCGCGCAAACAAGGCGTCCACGTCATTGGGATTCTGGCTCAGCCGCCAGTCGGCCTCCTGCACGGCTTCGTCGGCCAGCGCAAAGATCTGATCGCGCTTGGCTGGATCCTCGTCGGTGGCGTGGCGGCCGGTGAGGAATCCGTCGTTGGCATAGAAGGTGGTGTCGAGGAGATCGAGACGGTAGAGCTCCTGGAAGATGAGCGCATTAAGCAGATAGGCCGTGGCTTGTGGATCGCCGGGGTGATTCTGATGGAACTGCTCGAAAAGCTGTACAGCGCCGGGATAATCGAGGTTGTAGAAGTCCTTATAGGCAGCCCGGACCTGGGGATCGTAATTCATGGGGTTGGTATGGACGCCGGCCGCGCTGGCGCCATTGGCCAGCAAGAACCAGAGAAGTCCGATCAGCCATTTCCGCACGCGACCTCCCCAAATTGCCGCCGCATACCTTTTCAATGGTACGCGGTGGCCGATTTTTCTGGCCAGGAAGCGTGAAACGGACAAAAAGAGAAGATGCAAAGCGACCGCACTCATAGGACATTACCGCTCTTCCCCGCCAGCGTGCCGGAGGCGCAACGGTCTTTAGCCCCCGCTTCCTCGAATTGGATCTGGAGACTCCATCGCCCCGACGGGGCTGGATCGATGGGGAAATGCAGGATTCTGCAAGAGGCTATAGCATTTCTGTATGCCCATTCCCGAGCGGCTCCAGCCCCATCTTGCCCAGGCGCGCGGCCGCGCGCGCGAGGCACGGCCCGATCTCGCCACAGGCAACCTGCAGGCGATGCGCGAACGCCTGATCGTGGCGCTGGATGTGCCGGCCGCCAAGGCTGCCGAGGATCTGGTGGACAGGCTCGAAGGCACGTGCCGGTGGTTCAAGGTGGGTTTGGAGCTGTTCACGGCGGCCGGCCCCGCCATCGTGGAAAAACTGGAGAAGCGCGGGCTCCGGGTTTTTCTCGACCTCAAATTCCACGACATTCCTAACACGGTGGCGGGTGCGGTGCGGTCGGCCGCGCGGCTGGGCGTGGGCATGATGACCGTGCACGCCGCGGGGGGGCCGGCCATCCTGGCCGCGGCGCGCGAAGCGCTGGAAGGCATGGACAAGCCTCCGCAACTGCTGGCGGTGACGGTGCTGACCAGCATGGATGCCGCGCAGTTGAGGGCGGCGGGGATGGCGCGGGCGCCGGCGAAACAGGTGGAGCTGCTGGCGAAGGCCGCTTTGAAGGCCGGGGTGCGCGGCTTCGTCTGCTCGCCGCAAGAGGTGGCGCGGGTGCGGGCCCTGGCGGGGCCCGAGGGCGTGATCGTGGTTCCGGGCATTCGCCCCGCGGGAGCCAAGGCGGGCGACCAGCGGCGGATTGCCACGCCGGCAAAGACGCTCCGCGCCGGAGCCAGCTACCTGGTGGTCGGCCGCCCTATCACGCAGGCGCTGAATCCGGTGGAAGCGGCGCAAGAGATTCTGCAGGAGATGGCGAAGGCGGTCCCGCCTTTAGCTGTCTGACCGTATCACGGGACCCAGTCCTGACTCCGCCAACTCCGCTCACACCGCTGGCTCCGCTGTGAGCTCAAGCCGCCCTGCGATTTGGTAGCGGCGGCCATCCTCCATATTTGCGCAGCGTGTTCCAATTCAGGCCAATTCAGGCCGGCGTGTCCTGAAAATAATCCACAGACGCTTCCCTTCCGCGCCGTCTCATACATTCCCACCACTGAACGATGAATTATAAGAAGCGCGAATCGTGGGCTGGTGAATGCCGCGCGCGTTTCGCGATTCTGAGCGCATTCGGCGGAACGTGAATGCGATGGCTGCGTCCGGGCTGGTTCGCCCGGTTCAAGGCCTTTGCCCCAGCGAGGGAGTTCGAGTGATCCGGCAGGCAATCTCGTGCGATATCTGCGCCGCAGAAAAGCGGCAGACCAACCACTGGTTTGTCGCGTACGAGCAGGCCGGAGAGCTGCGCGTGAGCGGGTGGAGTTCGCGCCACCGACTGCGGCCGGGCTCGAAGCACCTGTGCGGTCAAACCTGTCTGCACAAGCTGGTGGACGAGTTCATGGCCAAGTCCATCGCGGTGCGCGCGCAGCGCTCGGCCGAGAGCGACGAAACGGAAATGGAGCTGGCGGAGCCGGCACGTGACTTTCGTGTGCCATCCGCCGCGCTGGAAGATGACAGAAGCCTCACGTCGGGAGCCGCTTTTGCCGATGAAGAATCAGCGGCGCGATTGCTGGCGTCGCCTGTTGCAGACACATCCACGCTGGTTTCCCACCCCGGCGAGCCAAAAGCAGCCTCATTGGGGGTTCATCCCAATGAGCCAAGAGCGGGCTCGCCGGGGCTTTCGGTCTTGCACCCCACGGACAAGGACCAACCCCCACCCCAGGAAGCTGAGAACACCGCCTGGGAACCCCGGCAGTCCCTGGAGGCTTCGGCTTATCTTCCGCACTCCGAAGTCCTCACCATGCCGGCGCGAACGCCGAAAATTTCGCCGGTGCCCGCCGACACGCTGCGTTACGCATCGCGGCGCTGGCGTGCCGAAGCCTGGCAGCGGGAGCGCGAACGCGAATTGCGCGCCATTGAGAATCGGCCCGAAATCGCCGCGCGCCGCCGCTCCAGCGCTTCCTCTTCGTTTTGAAAGGATGTCCCCCGATGTGGTTCGATTTGACCTTGGCTTTTCTGGCACTGCTTCCGATGCTGCTCTCACGGCCGGCGCGAGTGCGGGTTCTGAAGCGCCTTCGCGATTAATCAACCCAGCAGCTTCATCAGCCCGGCTTCGTCGATGACGGGAATCTTGAGCTCGTGGGCCTTGTCCAGCTTCGAGCCGGCCTCTTCGCCTGCCACCACGTAGCTGGTCTTTTTGCTCACTGAGCCCGCAGTTTTGCCGCCCGCCGCTTCGATCCTCTCCTTGGCTTGCTCGCGGGTCAGGCTGGGCAGCGTGCCGGTGAGCACGAAAGTCAGTCCCGCAAGCTGCGCCGTGCGCTGCTTCTTCTCCGCGGTCATATCGACCCCGGCCTTTTCGAGCTTCTGCACCAGCTCGCGATTGGCGGGGCGCGAGAAAAACTCCAGAATCGCCTCGGAGATGCGCGGGCCTACTTCTTCCACGCGCTCCAGCTCTTCGGCGTCGGCGGCCATCAGCGCATCAATTGATCCGAACTCCTGCGCCAGCAGCTCGGCGGTGCGCTCGCCCACAAAGCGGATGCCCAGTCCCATGATGACGCGCGCCAGCCCGGCTTTCTTCGAGTTCTGGATCTCGTTCCATAGCGTTTGCGCCGACTTTTCGGCAAAGCGCTCGAGGCCGGCTAGCTCGCCGGCGGTGAGCGCATAGAGATCGGCGACGCTCTTGACCATGCCGCGATCGAGCAGCTGCGCCACCGCCGCATCGCCCATGCCCTCGATGTTCATCACGCCGCGCGAAGCAAAATGCAGCAGCGACTCGCGCAGCTTGGCTGGGCAGTCGAGGTTCACGCAGCGCCAGTCGGCCTCGCCTTCTTCGCGCACCACGGCCTGGCCGCACTCGGGACAATTCTTTGGGAAGGCAAACTTGCGCGTCCCGCGCGGGTGGTCTTTATCTTCGACCACCTCGGCCACTTTGGGAATGACGTCGCCGCCGCGCTCCACCTTGACCCAGTCGCCGATCAGCAGTCCCATGCGTTCAATGAAGTCGGCGTTGTGCAGCGTGGCGCGGCTCACGGTAACGCCGCCGACAAAGACCGGGCGCAGCATGGCGGTGGGCGTCAGCTTGCCGCTGCGGCCCACCGTGATCATGATGTCTTCAAGCTGCGTGATGGCCGACTGCGCGGTGAACTTGTAGGCGATGGCCCAGCGCGGCGCGCGGCCGGTGTAGCCCAGGCGCTGCTGCGTGGCGTGGTTGTCGACCTTGAAGACCACGCCGTCGATTTCGTAGCCCAGCTTGGCGCGCTGTGTTTCGGCGTTGTCGATGAACTTCATCATCTCTTCGACCGTATGCACGCGCCCGCGATGCGGATTGACGCGAAAGCCCAGCGCGGTGAGCGCATCGAGCGTGGCCGTCTGCCCGGCGGCGAAATATTCGCCGTTGACGAGCAGGAAGTAGGCGAAGAAGACCAGTCCGCGCGTGGCTACAATGCTCGGGTCGAGCGTGCGCACCGTACCCGCCGCGGAGTTGCGCGGATTGACAAAAGCCGGCAGCCCCTCGCGCTCGCGCTCCTCGTTGGTGCGCAAAAATGCAGCCTCGGGCATCACGCACTCGCCGCGGATCTCCAGTGCCTGAGGCACGCCGGCCTTTTGCAGCTGCGCTTTGCTGATGCTCAGGGGCACGCTGCGCATGGTGCGAATGTTGGTGGTGACGTCTTCGCCGGTCTGGCCGTCGCCGCGCGTCAGGCCCATGGCCAGGCGCGCGCCGCCATCGGGCGCGGCCTCGTAGCGCAGCGCCACGCTCAGGCCGTCGAGCTTCAGCTCGGCGGTGTACTCCACCGGCAGGCTGCCGGCCAGCTCGTGCACGCGGCCATCCCATTCGGCTAGCTCCTCGGCGCTGTAGGCGTTATCGAGCGAGAGCATGGGCCGCGAGTGCTGCGCCTTTTTGAAGCCCTCGGCCGGCTTGCCGCCCACACGCTGCGTGGGTGAGTCGGGCGTGATGAGCTGGGGATGCGCCGCTTCGAGCTTCTTCAACTCGTTCATTAGCGCGTCGTACTCGGCATCGCTGATCTGGGGCGCGTCGAGCACGTAGTAGAGATGCTCGTGGCGGCGCAGCTCCTGGCGCAGCTTGTCGATATTTCTCGCCGTGGCCGTCGCGGTCATAGCGAGATTATAGTGAGCGGCGCGGGCGCGTCAGACCTAACCACCGCACCTTGCCACGCTGCCCCATCCTTGCGGCGTAGTTTGCCTGAAGGGCGCGTCACCAGCCCCTTCCCAGCAAGCGGCAACCTGTCAAATTACAATCTATCTCGCACCGGGGGTTCGCCTCGATTCCTGTCAACCCCCAAAGGCCTGTTTTCTTTCGCCCCGCACGCCCACCAAACCCCACAAACTCCTCAAATCTCTACACTTGCGGCCCGCTTCTCCTCCCGCAATTCCTTCCCCGCCATTTGCGGATAATTTCCCCCTCCCGCCGCAAACTAAACCCAGAATCAAAAACTCACCAAGGAGACACATCCATGGCGCGACCCGTCAAGACCTTCCCCTCCATCGATCCCTCTCTCACCGGCTCGGGATTCCAATCCAACCGGGCTCTCGCCCGTTGCGCCAAAGCCTGGCAGCGCACCTTCGAGCTTGCCTCCGTCACCCCCGGCGACGACCGCCTCGCGCCCCCGCAGAACGACACCACCTTTTTCGCGCGCGACCAGGCCGCCACCGCCTTCCGCGACGCCATGCCTCCTCTTTGCGGGCAGCAGAACGTCTCCGATTTCATCGCCTGCGTCACCTTCGCCATGCTCAAGGACATCTTTGATCCCGATGAATTCACGCGGCTCCTTCAAGGCGCCAACATGGCCCTCAAGGGTCTCGGCATTCAGTCCCGTCTCCTTGCGCAAGCCGAAAGAGCCGCAAAATCGCATAAAAAAAATGCAAAAACCAGCTCCAAATCTGGTGCAAAATCAGCCGCATGAAAACCCTCATGCAATGGAATCAATCACTTGGCTATTTATCAATTCATCACTAAATTGGCCTGTTTACAATTTAAGGCAATTATCCCCGCACGTCAGGTAATGCGTTATGATCAGGCATGGAGTCTCTCTCTATATGGCTGAAAATCAAGCGAAGCATCGAACACCTTGAAGCTTTGAAGGGCGCCATCGCCCAAGATGTTGCCGGCTATGGTGATAGCTTCATAAGAAACGCGGATGGCAAAGAAACAATTCACTTGATCGAAACCGGCCCCATTGTCTCCCTGTATGCCGGGGAATTTATCTATCAATTGCGGTCCGCCTTGGATCACGTAGCTTTCGATCTCGTCCAGACGAATAAGAGCCGCATCAGGCTCCCCGCTAACTGGGAAGAGAATTGTACATTCCCCACGTGGTTCACCCTCAAGCCGGGCCAGTCTGCGCCTCTCCCTTACGGTATCTTCAAGGGGCTTCCGGGTATCCCCAAAGAGGCGCACGCACTCATCGAGAGTGTGCAGCCTTACTATCCCACGGGTGCTGCCAACACAAGCCTGAGGCTGCTCACCAAGCTGTCGAACATCGACAAACACAGACGTTTTGCGCTTACGAGAGCTAGGGCGAAAATTCATCATCGGGTCATCTACAAAAGCGGCTATACTGGCGAATCCCTCGACACCCTCGATCACGGCGCAGAAATTTCTAAGCCCGATTTCGGGGAAGAGGACCGCATAGTGAACGTGGAGAGAAGTGCGACCTTGTCGATAGCGTTCGATGAGGGGGATGTGATTGGCGATGCTACGACTGTACCAATCGATGATCTGTTGAAGAGCATTCTCAGCAATATTTGGGGAAAGATTATCGATCCCCTCCGAAGATTTACATGGTGAGCGCACACTCCCGTCTTTTCCGGCGTGTTAATATAACGCCAGAAGGACGGGCATACGCTTATGGACCGCGAAGCCGAGAGCGATTTACCCGCGAAAGATCAAAATTTCAAACCGTCTAAAGAGATTGAGTCGAAGATGCGCCCGGTAAGCGCGGATTCGTTTCACAATCTCTTGAGGCGAGCGGCTACTCAACCTGTTTCGCCACTTCCCCCAAAAGCGAAGTAAACATCGGTTGACCGTCGTCTCTGCGATTATAGCGGTAACTGTACTCGTCAAGGTAGGTCTGCAAGAACTTCTTGCTGACCGAATGATACACTCCACCGATTCCTCTCTTTACCAGACTCCAGAACCCTTCAATCGTGTTCGTGTGGATGTCGCCCAAAACGTAAACACCCTGCGAATGGTTAATGCGGCGATGTTCGTAGCCGTTCACCTGCTCCAATCCGCTGTAAGCTGAAAACTCATCCGTGTACACGATGGAGGCGGGCAGGATGTATTCCTTGGCGATGCCATGCAGCGTCTTTTTCGTGGCGTCATTGGCAACGATAGCGACAACCTTCCCTTGGCGCTCCACAGCACCAATCACGCAGGTCTTGTTGCCATCTACTCTGCGGCCCCGGCTTCCATTGCGGCGACGGCCACCCATGTAGGTTTCGTCCATCTCCACCGCCGATCCCTCCAGACTGATCTCTTCCGACATTAGGGTACGAATCTGCTTAAACATGCGCCATGCGGTCTTGTACGTCACGCCCGTCTCGCGCTGAATCTGCTTTGCGCTGATCCCGCAGCGCGTGGCCGACATCAGGTACATGGCGTAGAACCACGTCCGCAGGGACGTGCTGGACTTCTCGAAGATCGTCCCGGCCATCGGGGAAACCATGCTCCCGCAGTAGTCGCAAGAATAGGCCGGACGGCCATGAACGCGATGATGCTTGCGATGCTTCACGCATTTCCCGCAGGGGATCAGGCCATCGGGCCAGCGCTGTGCCTTGAGCCAATCGAGGCAAGCGTCGTTATCGGGGAACTCCCGATTGAAATTCTCCACCGTATACCGTAAGTGTTTCGGGATGCTCTGTTTCGGCTTCATTCCAATACTTTGCCATATCTTTTACCTGATGTCAAGGGATAATTGTCCAATTTAATTACCCCCCTTCAATGGAGGCTCGGCTACACAAAAACGGGATTCGGCGCACTCCCATGTGGTGGGATGTGCCGGGACCTCGAATGGGTGTATATGTATAAGGGAGCCAATACAATATCGGTCCTATGGCGAGCGCTCGAAGTTCCCACTTTTGGGGAGGGAATGCGCGGCGCATGAGGACGATATAGAGAGTGTGCGGGCGCCGTCCGGGCACCAGGCGCGAGCGAAAAGATCGATAAATGGCGAGCGGGTTCAGCTTGATCACAAGACTCCTGATTGCACCAGCCATTTTCTTCTCCGTGATCGCGGCGGCGGGCGCAGCTACGCCCGATCCGCTGACCTCGCTGCAGTCGATTCACGAGCTTACCAACGCTCAAGCTGCCGAAGGCCTGCCCGCCTGGTTCGAAGCCACGGTCACTTACTCCGATGCGCAGAGGAGAGATCTCTTTGTGCAGGATGGGCCTGCCGGAATCTACGTCTGGGAAAATACGCCCCCCGCGCTGGCGCCCGGGGATCGCGTGCGGATAAAGGGCATCACGGCCTCGAGCTTCCGCCCCTATATCTACGCAAGCGAGATCACGCTGCTGGGGCACGGCACCCTGCCGAAACCGCAGCCCGCCGATTTTGACAGCCTGGTCCGGGCGCAATTCGACTCCGTGCTGGTGACGATGCGCGGCATCGTGCGCGCCGCGAACCCCGGTGCTCAACGGGAAACCGATGCTCCCGGCGGCAGCCTGATCCTGCTGACCGACGGCGGCTATGTCACCGCGGTGGTGCACAACGGCTCCGCAAGCGACATGGAGAAGCTCCTTGATGCGGAAGTCAGTGTCACCGGAGTCGCCGGCGGCAGTTTCGACGGCAAGAAGCAGCAGACAGGAGCCGCGCTCCACGTCTTCAGCCTCCAGGACATCGAAGTGGTGAAGCCTGCCGCCAGAAGCCCATGGTCATTGCCGGTCACTCCCATGGACGAGGTTCTCGGCTCCTACCACGTACAAAATCAAACCGGCCGCGTTCTGGTGGCTGGAGTTGTCACCTATTACGAACCGGGCACGGCCCTGGTATTACAAAGCGGCACCAAGAGCCTGTGGATCGCTACGCGCAGTTTTGCGCCACTGCGCCTCGGAGACTGGGCCGAAGCCACCGGCTTTCCCAGCGCCGACTATGACTTCCTTGATCTCTCAACCAGTGAGATCAGAGATCTTGGCCGGAATTCGGGCGTGAATCCGCAGCCGGTGACCTGGCGCCAGCTCACCTCAAATAAGCATCTGTTCGACCTGGTTGCGATCGAAGGCGAAGTTGCCGTCGAAGCTCGCGAGGCCGCGCAGGACGAATACGTCCTTGCGTCGGGGGGGTACAAATTTTCAGCCATCCTGCGTCATCCCGCTCACGCGCAGACCAACACGCTGGCCCCCATGAAAAGCATCCCCCTTGGCTCGCGGATCCGTGTCACCGGCATTTGTGTGCCGGATAATCCGCATCTCTCCCATGGCAACGGCGACTTCAACATCCTTTTGCGCTCTCCCGACGACATTACTGTGCTCGCAGGCCCATCGCAGTTCAATGCCAGAAACGGCGTTCTGGTAGCTGGATGCCTGCTGGTCATCGTGCTGGCGCTGGGCATGCGCGCATGGTATCTGGAGCGCAAAAGTCGCCGCCAGATCGGATCGCTCGCATACGTGGAGCAGCGGCGCGGCCGCATCCTCGAGGACATCAACCATTCCAAGCCGCTGGCAGGCATCCTGGAGCGCATCTCAGAACTGGTTTCAGTCCGGCTCAACGGCGCGCCCTGCTGGTGCCAGATCACCAAGGGCGCCATGCTGGGTAACCGTCCCGCGCAACCCGACTCTTCATTGCGCATTGTCAAGCAATCGATCGCGGCCCGCTCAGGCCCGGCGCTGGGTGCAATCTATGCCGCCTTCGATGCCCGCACCAAGTCCAGCCCCATCGAGAAAGAGGCCCTGAAGATGGCGGCTGAATTGGCAACGCTCGCCATCGAGACCTCGCGGCTCTACTCCGACCTGGTGCATCGTTCGGAGTTTGACCTGCTCACCGACATCCACAACCGGTTCTCGTTTGAAAAGCAGATCGAGACCGCGATTGAGGCGGCACGCCAGTCGGCCGGCATCTTCGGGCTGCTCTATATCGACCTGAACGATTTCAAGCTGGTAAACGACAATTTCGGGCACCATACCGGCGATCTCTACCTGCAGGAAGCGGCCATGCGCATGAAGGGTCAGTTGCGCCCGGGCGACGTGCTGGCGCGCCTCGGCGGCGACGAGTTTGGCGTCATTCTGCCCGACGTACGCGATCGCGCCGACGTTGAAGAGATTACTCTGCGCCTGGAACACTGCTTTGAGAAGTCCTTCAGCTGGGATGATTGCTCGGTGCGGGGTACCGCGAGCATCGGAATTGCCATGTATCCCGCGGACGGGATCACCCGCGACGGCCTGCTGCGGGCTGCGGATGCTGCCATGTACATTACCAAGCAGACGCGGCGGCAGGCGGGAGTAACCGCGTCGGACCAGCCCGTGCGTTAGAGAGTGCCCTTTCAAAGCTGCGCCGCCCTACGGGGCTTTCCACCATCGTGGTTCCGATTTCCCCGCGCTGAAGCGCGCGGCTGACAAACGTTGCGCCTACGGCGCGCTCAGCATGGCTCGCCGGACCTGGCTCAGGCTGACCGCGCCATTCGCGTTTGGGGCGCCCAAGAACCTCGGCTCGGCTATTTCGCAGCTTCTTCCTTCAGGCCGCGGAATTTGAGCATGGGCTCGATGCCGGGTTTGCCGCCGAGCCATGCGTCGTACATCTTGTCGAGGTCCTCGGTGTTGCCGCGCGACAGCACCATCTTGCGGAAGCGGTCGCCATTGGCGCGCGTCATGCCGCCGTGATCCAGGAACCACTGGTAAGCGGCATCGTCGAGCATCTCGGTCCACAGGTAGGCGTAGTAACCGGCCTCGTAGCCCTCGTTCCAGATGTGCAGGAAGTAGCTGGAGCGGTAGCGCGGCGGAACGTAGCTGATCCAGAGATGCTTGGCCGCGAGCGCCTGCTCTTCAAAGGTGTCGGGATTCTGAAGCGGCGCGCCCGCGGGCAGAGTGTGCCACTCGAGATCGAGCGCGGCGGCGCCGAGAATTTCGGTCACGGCGTAGCCCTCGTTGAACGATTTCGACTTGTTGATTTTGGCCACCAGCGCGGCGGGCATGGGGGCGCCGGTCTTGTAGTGATGCGCGTAGTGCGCAAAGACGGCCGGGTAGCTGGCCCAGTGCTCGTTGAACTGCGAGGGAAACTCGACAAAATCGCGCGGCACCGAGGTGCCCGACAGGCTGGGATAGACGGTGTCGGCAAACATGCCGTGCAGCGCGTGCCCGAACTCGTGAAACATGGTGGTGACATCGTCGAAGCTGAGCAGCGCGGGCTGACCCGGCGCGGGCTTCTCGAAATTGGCTACGTTGAAGACCACAGGTAGCGTGCCCAGCAGCTTCGACTCCTCGACGAGCGAGTTCTCCCAGGCGCCGCCGTTCTTGTTGTCACGCTTGAAGTAGTCGCAATACCACAGCGCCATGGGCTTGCCGTCGGCGTCGAAGACCTCGAAGACGCGCATGTCGGGCTGGTAGACGGGGAGATCGTGCCGCTCTTTGAAGGTGAGGCCGTAGAGCCGGTGCGCGGCGTAAAAGACGCCGTTCTGGAGCACGTTGTTGAGCTCGAAGTAGGGCCTGACCTGCGATTCGTCCAGGTCGTAACGTGCCTTGCGCACCTGCTCGGCGTAGAACTGCCAGTCCCAGGGCGCAAGCGTGAAGCCGCTGTGCTGAGAATCGATGAGCGCCTGGATGTCTTTGGCCTCGCGCGCGGCGCGCGCCGTGGAAGCGGCCACGAGCGCATCGACAAAAGCGATGGCCGCCTCCGGCGTTTTGGCCATCTGGTCGGTCAGGTTCCACGCGGCGAAGTTGGGATAGCCCAGCAGCGCGCCCTTCTGCGCGCGAAGCTGCGCCAGGCGCGCGATGGTCTGGCGCGTGTCGTTGTCGCCGCCGCGCTCGGCGCGATTCCAGGAGCTTTCGAAGATGGTTTGGCGGGTGGCGCGGTTGGTCAGGTCGGCCAGTGCGTCCTGCTGCGTGGTGTTGTCGAGCGGCAGGAGCCAGCCCTGCTGTTTGCGGCCCTTGGCGTTCTCAGCGGCCGCCTCCAACTGCGCATCGCTCAGGCCGTCGAGCGCGTGCGCATCGGTGGTGGTGTACGCGGCGGCCTTGGCGGCGGCCAGCAATTGATTCATAAAATTGGTTTCGAGCGTCGAGATCTCTTCGTTGAGCTTCTTCAGCTTTTCCTTGTCGGCATCGGAGAGGTTGGCGCCGTTCTTCACAAACTGCTGATAGTCGTATTCGACCAGGCGCAGCGACTCGGGATCGAGATGGAGCGAGGCGCGCCGCTCGTAGATGGTCTTGATGCGCGCAAAAAGCTTGGGGTTGAGTGAAATGGCGTCCTGGTGCGCGGCCAGTCGCGGAGCCTCGTACTCCTGCACCTTTTGAATGGCGTCGTCGGTGTTGGCGCTGGTGACGCAGCTGAACGCAGAGGTGGCGCGGTCGAGCAGGCGGCCCGAGCGCTCGAGCGCCACGATGGTGTTTTCAAAGGTTGGCGGCGCGGGATTGTTGGCGATGGCGTCGACCTCGGCCCGCTGCTGCTGCATGCCCGCGTCGATGGCGGGCTGGTAGTCGCTGTCCTTGATCTTGTCCCAGGGCGGGGCGTGAAAGGGCAGCGTGCTGGGCGCGTAGAAGGGATTGCCGGGACCAAATCCGGCGGCGGGCGCCTGCGCCGCGGCGCTTGCGGCGGCAGCCGCGATTATGATGATGGAGATTGCAGTAGTCAGGGTCTTTCTGGAAAAGCAGTCGATCGACAGATGCATCATGACGGTATGGGCTCCTCGTGCGGGAGAAAAAATCCACAGATGATTGTAGGCGAATGCCCCCGCCGCCCTGCGGGGCTGACGTCGCGTTGGCGTATATAATTCCGCGTCGCTTTCAATCCTTCGCAGACCACAAGTTCAAGAAGGTGTCTATGACCGCTCTCAATTGCAACGCTTTTCGATTTGTTCTTCTCTCCACTGCCGTTTTGATTGCCGCGCCGCTCCTGCCGGCCCAGACCAGCGAGTCAACCATCGTCAAGCAGATCCAGAGCCTGCGCTCCCTGGCCGCGGAGAAACGTGGCGCAGCCACCATCCAGATCGCGCAGGAGGTCCAGACCCTGCCCGCCGGCAAAAACAAGCTCCAGGACGCCGACGCGCTCTCGCATCTCGTGACCGAGGGCGACCAGGGAAGCGACGCTCTGCAGGCCGTGGCTGACACCCTGGCCAAGGCGCTTGCCGAATTTCCGGTTCCCGCCAAGGGCGACGAGCCGCCCATGCCCTACATGGACCTGGCGCGCCTGGTCCACTACGAGCACGTCAACGCCAAGCTCGACGATCCGCTCTTCGCCAAGGCCATGCAGGTGCTTGAAGCCAAAGACGCCGACATTCAGAAGGCCGACTTCACGCTCAAGGACCTGCACAACAGGAAATGGACCCTCTCTGAACTGCGCGGCAAGATTGTTCTGGTGAATTTCTGGGCCACCTGGTGCGCGCCCTGCCGCGCCGAGATGCCGAACCTCGACGTCATCTACACGCATTACCAGTCGCAAGGCCTGGTGATTCTCTCCATCACCGACGAGGATGCGTTCAAGGTGAACGGGTTCATCAGCGCGATGAGTTATCATCCTCCGGTTCTCCTCGATTCCGGCGACACGGTGCACAAGCTCTTCCACATTACGGGGATTCCGCAATCCTTCGCCTTCGATCGCAACGGCAAACTGGTTGGCGTGGGTATCGATGAGTGCACGCAGCGCCAGTTCTTCGGATTGCTGGCGGCGGCGGGACTACAGCCACAGTAAAAGGAGCACGTGGGAACCGACCCTTTGCGCAGAACAAGACCGCGGGATCCCCGCCTTCGCAACATTCCCATCGAAGTCCGGTCAAGCAGAGCCATGCGACCAATTCGCCATTGTCTGGCAGTTTGTCGCGTGATATAGATCACTCAGATTTTCCTTTGTACGCTGGCAGTCTATACACAGGGGCTCCGAGTCAATCCATGTTGCGCCTAGATTATTTATCCTGTTGCCTCACCGTTCTCTCCACCATCCTGGTGGGACGCAAGCAGTGGCAGGGCCTGGTGATCGGCGGTATCAACTGCCTCATCATTTGCGTCATCGGGATGCGCACCGCGCAGTTTGGATTCATCCCGGCGAATCTGTTTTGCATCGGCATTTACGGTTTCAGCTTGCGCTCGTGGATGAAGGATCACAAGCCGCTGAAAGCAGCCGAAAGCGCCGGCGCCGCGCCTTTAGCCAACGAGTAACGGTCGGTCCCTGCGCTGCCGCAGCGGAGCGCGCAAATGAAAACGGCTCCCAATTTCCGGGAGCCGCTCATCCTTCCACGGAGAATGGCTTACTGCCCCGAGGCGCCACCGGCATCGAAGTTCGCGGCTTGCTGGTAGCTCTCGCGCAGATACTTGTGCGGATTCACGGGCACATTGTGCACCCGCACTTCATAGTGCAGATGCGGCCCGGTGGCGCGGCCCGACTGGCCCACGTAGCCAATCACCTGGCCTCGCGTCACGTGCTGCCCCGCAACTACCGCAATCGCCGACAGGTGCCCGTACAACGTTGCCACGCCGTGACCGTGATCGAGCAACACCTCGCGCCCGTATCCGCCGACCGTGGCAGCTCCGGTCACGTTTCCGTCACCGGCCGCACGCACCGGCGTGCCATAGGGGGCATCGATGTCGATCCCGGTATGGAACGCGCCTTCGCCGTTGAACGGATCTTCGCGCTCGCCGAAGCTGGAAGCCACAGGACCCTGGACCGGCCACAGCGATGGCGCATCGGCCAGCTCCGTCCAGTCGCCCCCGAAGTCGGCAGTCAATCCGCCTTCCAGCGCCCGCGAAACTCGCCCTGAAAGCGCTTCGTCGCGCAGCTCATAAAAGGTGTCGAGGGTACTCGCCACCTGCTGCTGGCTGGGGTCATCGGTTTGCGTGATTGCCGCCGCTGCGGGAGCCGCCACGGCCGCGCTGGCCGGCTCTGCCGGCTTGGCCGCGTTCATCTTGTTTTGCCGCAATCCGTAGAGCGCCGTCACCTCATTGGCCAGCGCCCCCAGCGAGGACACCTGTACGCTGCGGTCGTGCGCCACCTCGGCCATGCGCTGGTAGTTCTGGCGCAGGGTCTCGCGCTCCGCGCGTACCTGGTTATAACTTTCGGTTTTTAGCAGCATGCGCGTGTAGGAGCCCGCAAGGCCCACGATGGTGAACGCGCCCACGACGGCGGCGACGAGAAAGCCGTAAGCATACTTCAACGGAAGCGGGATCTTCCGCAGTTGCCCGTCCTCGTCCCTCGCAATAAAAACAATGTAAAAGCGCTTGCGAAACATCATGACCAAGACCCCCCGCGACCCGCTCATTGCCACGCTTTAGATCGGGGGAGAGTACGTCAGCGGCGGGATTCCCCGCACAAGGGTTGCATGCCCCGAAAGGGCAGATTCCGGAACTGTTCCAACCAGCCTAGCAGACCCACTGGTAACCGTCAATGTAAACTCTGGTGTTATGTCCGTTCGTCACCGCCGCTGACGGCAGTCCCATTTCCGGATTCTCCCTATCTGTATTCTATGCCCTACCAATGACTTAACTTAAGATATTAGGTGCCGCTCCCGGGGCCGGTGTTCCTTTCAGCACCTTTTCTACCGGGTTACGTCCACGGGCCTTCCTCGGTGCCGCTGAAGCACCCTATCCTATTCTCAAAAGGATGCATTCCGGGCGATTTTCGTTATTCCGCTCCGGCGCGGCGGGCGAGCTGGATCTGCTGGCGCACATCCGCGCCCGGGCCGCCCAGGCGCCGCCGGCAGCAGCCCTGCGCTTGGGCATCGGCGACGACTGCGCGCTGTTGCGCCTGGGGGCTGGCGAAGAGCTGGCCGTGACCACCGACCTCTCCATCGAAGGCCGCCATTTTCGCCTCGAATGGCACCCTCCCGAGTCCATCGGCCACCGCACCCTGGCGCGCGGGTTGAGCGATCTGGCTGCCATGGGCGCGCGGCCCGTGGCAGCGTTTCTGTCGCTTGGGCTTCCCGGAAATCTGGTCCAAGGAGCAAACGCGCGCCAGCGCCGGCGTGAGCCGTGGGTAGGCCGGTTCCTGGATGGATTTCTCGCCTTGGCCAGTGCATATCAAACGCCCCTGGCTGGCGGCGACGTGGCTGAGTCGCCTCTGCCCGTCGCCGACATCGTGCTCACCGGCGCGGTGCGCCGCGGGAAGGCCCTGCTGCGTTCCGGCGCGCGTCCCGGTCACCTGCTCTACGTGACCGGCAGCCTGGGCGGCTCCCCGGCCGGCCTGGCCCGGCTTGCCCAACTGGCTGGCGGGGCGCCGAAATCCCGGCCGGCGCTGTCCGGCCCTGTGCGCATTCCCGCCCGCCTGAAAGCCGCGCTCGAGCCGCACCTCTATCCGCAGCCTCGCATCGCGCAGGGCCTCTGGCTGGCGCGCCGTCCGGTCGCCACCGCCTGCATCGACCTCAGCGACGGCCTCTCCACCGACCTGTCCCATCTTTGCGAAGAATCCGGAGTAGCCGCTGCCGTCGATGCGGCTGCCCTGCCCATCCATCCCGGAGCGACCCTTGGACAAGCCCTTCACGGCGGCGAAGACTACGAGCTTCTGTTCACCGCGCCACCATGGGTCCATATCCCCCGCCTCATCGCCGGGATCGGTGTCACGCGCATCGGCCGCATCATGCGGCGGCGGCGCTCCGCGCCGCAAGTCACGCTGGTGACTGCGCGCGGCCGGCAGGCGCTGGCTCCCCGCGGCTGGCAACATTTTGCCTAGACCGGCAATTCTGCCGAATTCTCACGACCGCAGCCACACGCTTACCAGCGCGCTCCCGTAGGTGGCCGTGACGTAAATCCACAGTGCCGAAAACATCACGTGCATCCATGTCCTGAAGCGGTTGCCCCTCCAGATCGCCGCGTCATACACGAACCACTGCGCCAGCATCCGGCACAGCCAGAACACTGCCATCCCTGCGAGAATCGCGCGGCTCAAGGCGCCGGGTGCGAGCAGCGCGCGGGCATAGACAAGCGACGCCGCACCCGCCATGGCCACGCTCAGCCCGATGAAGAAGGTATGCACGTAAAAGACCTTGCGCGTGAACAGCGAAACTCCGGCCAGTTCCCGCTCCCACCCGAAAAGGCGGTTGAAGAACATGTGACTCAGCCCCAGCACCATCAGCAGAACGCCCACCACGCGCAAATGCAAAGCCAGTGTCATCGCACCCTCCTTAGAACAAAGCCGCGCACCAACCGCGTGAGCTCAATCTCGCTGCGCACATCGAAGCCTGCCTGCCGCGCCACGCGCAGCCACTCGCGCCGCGAGAAAAAATGGAGAAATCCCGGCCCGAAGGCGAGAAAATTCCAGCCACTGCGCAGGTGCTCCACCAGCACGCATTCGCCGCCCGGTTTGATCACGCGGGCAATCTCGGCAAAGAGCTTCACGCGTTGCTCCGGGCGCCGCAATTCGTGCGCTGCGAAGATCAGAAATGCCGTGTCGACCGTGCAGGTCTCGAGCGGCAGCGTATCGTAGCGTGCGGGCGTGGTCAGAATGGCCGGGCGGTTCCATCGCTGCGCGCGGCGGATCGAAGCTTCCGTCATCACTCTCCGATCGAACAGATCCAGAGCCTCGCCCACCGCGCCCGGGAAAACAGCATTCAGCAAGCCGCTGGTTTCGTCCCAGCCCGCGTGAATGTTGATCCAGCGCCTCGGCGCGCGCTTGAGCGCGGTCGCAAGCCAGCTCAGGTCGTATAGCGGGGAACAATCGTACACGTAGTGCGAAACCGCAAGCGATGCAATCGTCCAGAACAGTGTTGGCGCCGCGCAGATCAGCAGCGCCGTTTGCCCCCGCGCAGGCAGGAGCGGCCAAGCACATGCCGCCGCGCACATCGCGCCCGCTGTCGCCGCGTACATGCTCCAGTTGAAGCGCAGAATCTGCAACACGCCCTGGTAGCGGCCGCGCATTGGCCCAGGATTGGGCCGCATGGGCTCAGACTTGTCCGCCGCAGAGCGCAGAGCCTCGGGACGCGCTTTCGCCGCCATGGTATTCATGTCAGCCTCCTGCCTCGTTGCCATTGATAAGGGACGTCGTGCACATAAAACGCATTGGCCAGCAACGGCGCCGCGCGGCGAAACGGTTCCTGCTCGAGAAATGCCATGCGCCGCACTTCCACTGCGACCGGCCTTGGATTCCACTGCTGCCGCCGGGCGCGAATCCCGATGATGGAACCGGTTTCGGCCTCGAAATCGAATGTGTAGGGGAGCGGGCCGGCGAAGCGCCGCGCTTCGGCCATGGAGACGAACGGCGAACCCGGCGGCAGCGCCTCAGCCTCTCGCCCCACATGCGCCAATACATCCAGATCCAGCTCGCCGCGCGGCGTCAATACCCTGCAACGGATGTCATGGCCGCGCTCTTCGATCTCAGCCCGGCACAGGCGGTAGTTGTAGTGCGTGAGCAGATTTCCCAAACGCACCATGAGCCGCCGATCGGTGTTGCTGCGCAAAATCCTCAAGCCGCGCAGCGATTGCGCGCCGGCCAGCCGCGTGAAGATCCGGTAGCCGCTTAAAAAGAATGCTTGCCCCCACGAGGCCGGCAAAAAGCGGAGACGCATCTGTTCGGTCTGGACCAGTGCCACGGCCAGAAACGCCTTGCCGCGCCAGGTGTCGAGCACCAAGCTTGGGGGCAGCAGGGGCGCCAGGGTCTCGGGAGGAAAGGCATAGGTGAGCGCCAGCACATGCCGGAAGAACGCCGCCATCGGAACCGGGTGCCGCTTTAGCCAATGCAGCATGGCGCACCTCCCTGGCTTCTCTCGCGCTCAGGCCCAGCCGCATTCCACAAGCTCCATGGGGTTGCCGGGTGTAGCGATTTGCGCTTATTGAACATGTTCAAAATTAAGATGCGTGAAACGTGGTAGTGGCGTCAAGAAAGTTTTTGATCCTGTTCCGGCCGCCGCGAGAGCCCCTCTCCCGGCCCGGACTTTCTAGGTGGGTTTATTGACGCATGCTGAAGATGCGCCGTGACTTAGCTCTCATCGCCGCGCGTTGCGAGAGTCTCAGGCCCCATCGCGCTGCGCGCGCGCTTCCTTCACCATGATGAGGAACCGCCGCGCCAGCTCGTGGATTTGGTCCTTCTGGCGTTGCGCCAGAGCCTCTTTGGGCAGCAGCTCGCTGCCCACGCCGATGGCGAGCGCGCCGGCGAGAATGTAGTCGAAGGCCGTCAACTGGTTCACGCCCCCGGTGACGATGATGGGAATCTCGGGCAGCGGCACCTTGAGTGCGCGCACATAGGCCGGCCCACCCGCGGTCGCGGCGGGAAAGATCTTCACAAAATCGGCACCCGCCTTCCAAGCTGTCACCACTTCACTTGGCGTCAGCGCCCCGGGAAACACCACCACGTCGGCGCGCCTGGCATAACTCACCACCTCAATGACCAGCGCCGGGCTGGTAATGAAACGCGCTCCGGCATCGATGCACTTCCGCGCGTCATCTTCCGCAAGCACAGTGCCCGCGCCGACGATGAAATCCGGGTGCCGCTCGGCCACGTCGTGGATCACCTCGCAGGCGTGGGGCACCGTCAACGGCACCTCAAGAACCGGAATCCCGGCCTCATACAACGTCTCGGCTGCAAAACGCGCGTAGTCGGGCACCTTGACGCGCGCACACGGAATAATGCCGATATCCTCAATGCGCTTGCGAGCTTCACTGCTCTGCATCATCCATCCCCCGTCATTCCCGCATTCTGCGGAGCGTTTGAGTCAATGATCCCAGTTTACGAAGCGTGAGGAGAATTCGGCGTGCTTCCGTGAAGCGGCCTGCACTCGGCAGCGCGAACAACGGCGTCCGCCACTTCTTCAGGCGTGAGCCGATCCACGGCAATGGAGAGGTGCGCGATTTGATAGAGGGGCAGGCGCCGCTGGTAGCGGCCGGCCAGGTTGGCCTGGTCGGCCAGCACGGGCCGCAGTTGTTCGGTGCCGCGGCAGCGTGCCAGCGTAGTGGGCAGCTCTACCTGCAAATGCACGAGAAGGGTCTGAGGCGCGCGCAGCAGTAGCGAGCGGGTCGCCTCTGTTTCGATGGCTCCCCCGCCCAGCGCCAGCACCAGACGGTCGCCCCCGGCCAGCCGGGCGATGACAGCGCTTTCGCGCTCGCGGAAGGCAGCCTCGCCCTCGCGCTGGAACAGCTCGGGAATGGTGCAACGCGCTTCTTCTGCGATCACGTCGTCGGCATCCACAAAGCGCCAGCCCAGACTCTGCGCCACCAGCGGGCCCACGGTGGTCTTGCCCGATCCCATAAAACCGGTGAGAACGATGCGGCGCGGGCCGGTTTTCGGTCCGGATTTGGGTTCAGCAGGCGAGGTCATCGGTTTCAGTATAAGGACAGTTGTCAGTGGTCAGTGGTCAGCAACCGCAGCCTGCCGCCGCTGCATGCTATGGCTCAGCATTTCCTTCATCTGAGGCCGGCCGCACGCTGTTTTTATCACCACTGACCACCGACAACTGTCATCCCAGCACCATCACCATCGCGCCCACGGTGATGAGCGCGCCGCCGATCATGGCCGCGGCATTCATCTTTTCGCCCAGCAGCAGCCATGCGAACACCATCACCAGCGGGACGCTGAGCTTGTCGAGCGGAGCCACGCGCGAAGCAGGCCCCAGCTGCAGCGCGCGGAAGTAGCACAGCCACGACAACCCCGTGGCGATGCCCGAAAGCGCGAGGAAGGTCAGTGTGCGGCGGTCAAGGGCGCGAATTTCTCCGTGCTTGCCGAGCGCGATGGCGATGCTCCACGCAAACACCACCACCACGCTGGTGCGCAGCGCCGTCGCCAGGTTCGAATTAACGTGCTCCACGCCCAGCTTGGCCAAAAGCGCCGTGGCGGCGGCAAATACGGCGGAAAGCAATGCCCATCCAATCCAGCTCATGGCAATCAGCATACGCGGCGCTCGCGAGGCGGGCGCGAATTCCGCCGCTCATAGAGACCTCTTCCGGTCCATAAATCCGCGGTGCTATCATCCATGGAAGCCCCCAGCCAAACCTCAGGAGATCCCTATGAAAAATTCCCCTACTCCCGAAGGAAGTGGCAACGCGGTCCTGCGCCTGAGCCGATTGGTTCTTGCGGCGCTTCTCGCATGCGGCACGGCGATGGGTTGCGGGCCGGAAGGGCAACAAGCTCCAACGCAGCAAGGGCCGCGAGCCCAGCCGTCGCCATCCGGTGCACCGGGGCCGCAGGCGCAACAAGGGCCGAGAGGGCAGCAAGGACCACAAGGGGCGCAATCGGGCGTGGTCGGCACATGGCGCACGACCGTTCCGAACGGTACCATCACCATGACATATGAGGCGAACGGCCTATACAACCAAATCGAAGTGACGAATACAGGTGTGCAGGAAGATCAAGGCGGCCCCTACCAGCTCATCGCGCCCAACACCATCGTTCTTACGGTGACGGACTGGTCGCCAAAGAGCCATCTAGCCCTTGTCCCGTGTGGTACTCCGGGCGATCCAACTTGCAATGTAGAGCGGGTTGTAGCCAATCCGCAGCCGCCCGGATCAAGGTACGCATATACGTTCAATGGGCCGAATACGATGATTTTTACCAATGAGCAGGCGCAGGAGACCATCAGGTTTTCGCGCGTGATGCAATGACCTTCAGAACGTGGTGGGTCAATGAGCCTACATGAAATCCGGAGCATGTGCGGTGACTGAGTCTTTCCCCACACCTAAACGCCGCGGGCGCGGCGTTTAGAATGGGGGACCCATCACTCGCTCAAGCGCTCCTGTACACTCCAGTGCATGGAAGCCGGCCGCGCCAGCACAACCGCTCTTCGCGTGGCTCAGCGGCGCGCCGTGCATCAGCTTCTCGACCAGCCTTCAGTTCTCGACGATCCTGTCGCCGTCCCGCTCCTCGGCCCGCGCTTCACGTTCGACGCCAGCCGCGAAGCGCACCCCATCGCGCGCGCTTTTCGCGCTTACATGGCCGCGCGCAGCCGATATGCCGAGGACCAGCTCGCCTTTGCCGTTTCGGGCGGCATCACGCAGCTTCTCCCGGCCTGGGCATGATGGTGACGGCGTGGGTATGATGCGCCGCGGCCGAAGCTGGATCTATGCATCCGGCGCCAGAGTCCCAACGGCGCGATAAGATGACCTCATGCGCCAAATGCTCCACCTCGCCGCCGCATCGATTGCGTTTGCTTTGCCCGGCATCAGCGGGTGCGGCTATCACACCCTGGGCGCGGCCACGCATCTGCCTCCCGGCGTGCACACCCTCGCCGTGCCCGTCTTCGCTACGCGCACTGAGAGCAACGGCACCGAGCAGGCGCTCACCGAGGCCGTGGTGCGCGAATTCGCTGCGCGCACGCGCTTCCGCGTGACCACCAATGCCGGCAACGATGCTGACGCGGTTCTGCACGGCACCATTCTCAAACAGACCAGCACGCCGCTCACCTACAACGCCGCCACGCAGCAGTCGTCGAGCTTTGTTATCACCATCGTGGCGTCGGTCACACTCAGCGCCCGCGACGGCCGTGTTCTCTACCAGAACAAGAACTACGTTTTCCGCGAGCAGTACCAGGCCAGCACCGACCTGCCCACCTTCGTCGAGGAAGACCCCGCCGCCATCCAGCGCCTGTCGCGCGAATTCGCGCGACAGCTTGTGGCCGACGTGCTGGAAGGGTTCTAAAATCCGCTTCCCATCCACACGCAGTTTTGCCCGCAGTTTCGCCCCGCAGTTTCACATTGACACACGTGGCGCGGCTCTCCTATCGTTCGGCTCTGGTGGTCTGACCACAAAAATGGAGGTCCGGCAATGAAGCTGCGCTGCGGCCATTGGGGATTCTTGCTTGTTTTAGCCGTCGCCGGGTTGACGCCCGCATGCGCATGCGCGCAGGACAACATGCGCGGCGCGCCATATAACGGCTACACGGGCGAGCGCTTCGACACCACGCACTACGCCTACGACTACCTGGTCGACAGCAGCCTGTCGCAGGACGACCCTGCGCTGAAAAAATTCAGGACCGTGCAGGCTGCATACGCGGCCGCTCCGGCGGGCACGGCAGACCACCCGACGGTGATCGGCATCAAGCCCGACGTTTACTTTCTGCGTGGCGGCGACACCGATGCCAGCATGACCATCACCAAGAACTACATCACCCTGCTCGGGCTGACCAACGACCGGCGCAACGTCGTGCTGGCCGACAATCGCGGCAACAAGGAGGGTGCCTCGAACAACGGCTACATCCTGATGGTGAACGCCACCGGCTTTTCGATGATCAACCTCACGCTTGTGAACTACTGTAATCTCGATTACGAGTATCCGGGCGACGCCTCGAAAAATCTCAAGATGCGCTCGCCGGTGATCACGCAGGCGGTGGCCCTGCAGGCTGACGGCGACAAGCATGTTTACTCGCACGTGGCGCTGCTCAGCCGCCTCGACACCACCTTCATTCGCACCACGCGCTCCTACTTCACGCACCTGTACATCGAAGGCACCGACGACTTCATCGGCGGTGGGCAGGTGGGCGTGTGGGAAGACTCCGAGATCTACTTCCCCACCGGCAACGGCGTGATGTCGGCGTCAGGCATCGCGTTCATCGACACCGTCTTTCGCGCCTCGCACGGCCTCGAGTTCTATAAGGGCTTTCGCAATCCAGTTGCGCTCATCCGCTGCACCATGCCGGTAAACACGCCGCAGTCGCCGGTGGCCTGGATGGTATGGAAGGCGCCGGTGCGGCAAAACGTCTACGCGTTGACCTACCAGACCAAAGATGCGAGCGGCAAACCGGCCGTCATCTACGACAGCATTGTGGGCCCGCATGCGTTTACGCTGTCGCGCGAGATTACGGCGGAGCAGGCGAAGGCTTTCAATCCCTGGAACATGCTGCGCGCGACGCCGGACGGAAAAGTGGACGACTGGGACCCGGCAGGCGTGCGCGCGAAATATGCGAATGACGCGAGCGACGTATTTCGCATGGGGTTGACAGCGGTTCCCGTGCCGCAGCCTGGGCCGGTGGGGGGCGCGGCGACAGCGCGGCCTGCAGGCGCGACGGCGCAAGGCGATCCGTTTGCCAACACCGAGCCGCCGGGGAATGCCTCGATCCGCACGGGAGAGATGGGCGTAACGCTGGATGCAAGCGTTCAGCCGCTGCGCGCTGAAGACACTGCGATCCACTGGTCGACGGATTCGAAGCTGATTGCGCTGAGTGCGGACACTGGAAGGGCCATTATGGTGACGGGCCGGAACACCACCAATCGCGCGGAGTATTCGAGTGTGAAAGCCGAGGCCGCGAACGGCTTCTACGTCACGTCGCACATTTACGTCGAGCCGAAATACATTGATCCGCCGACATTTGCACGCAAGCCGGCGATCGGCGCGCCGGCCGGCGGAAAGATCGGCGTGTCTTACGCACTCAATCTCGGCGGGCGCGAAGACGAGTCGCTGATCGACTGGTATGTGTGCGACGATGCGCAGTGCGGCGCGCGTCGCGAAGTTGCAATGAGCCGCGGCAACATTCCTCAGCGCCAACTCACGCTGCTGCCGGGATTCGCCGGCAAATACGTCGAGGCGAGCATCCGGCCCAAGCACAACATCAGCGATCCGGGACCGGAGACGGTGGCAATTTCCGCGAAGCCGATCACCGCGGGCGAAATCAGAAACCTGGTACTCAATCCCAACTTCCGCGATTTTGTGGTGACGCCCAATGCGAACTACGTGAGCGGCATGTGGACGGTGCTGGGCACGTGGACTTCGTCGGCGGGCGAGAACTTTGTGAACGGGTACGGGCTGCGCGTGGCATCGCAGGGCGCGCAGCTTTTGTATCAGAACGACGCGCCCACCGGCGACATGCGCGTGAAAGTGGTGCTGACGCCGGAAAAAACCGCGGGCCAGGGATTCGGCATCGCCGGGTCGCCCGACGACGCGGCCGGCCCGCGCAATCAGAAGGCCGACATTTTCATCAAATACGATGCGCGCACGCGCAATGGCTACTCGCTGCGCTTCTGGCGCACCATTCAATCCGCGGAAGAGTGCATGTTCCAGCTTTACCAGGTGGTCAACGGCGTGGGCCATGCGGTGAGCGACGAGCAGCAGCTGACGGGGGTGTTCAAGCCCAACACGACGATCGTTCTTTCGGTGGATGGCGGCATGCTTTCTGTGACCGGCACGAACACCGTGGATGGGGAGAACCTGGCGCTTCATGCGACGATCGCGCCGAACCCTTACGGCGGCGCGGGCATTGCGTGGTCAGGCTCGGTGCCGTTCGGCAACAGCGTGGTGGTGAGCCAGTTCGAGATTTCGTACCCGGCCGCGGCCCGAGGAGCGGCTCGATGAATGTGGATTCTGTAAGGCTGATTCGGATTTTTTCGCTCAGCCTGCTGACGGCCTTGGCGCTCGCGCAGGCGCCGATGCCCGCGGCCAACTCCTCGCCGGCTCCCAGGTTTCAGGTCGCCACCATCAAGCCAAGCACTCCGGACGAACCCCGAACCACGCAGATTCGAGGCATCCGGTTCGTAACCACTGGCACGTCTGTAGTGGATTTGCTCAAGTATGCCTGCGGGCTGCATGAGGAGCAAATTGCGGGCGGCCCGAAGTGGATGGAGACGCAAAAATTCGATGTGGTCGCCGATCCTGAAACGCAAACCCGTCCCACCTCTCCGGAATTCAAGAAGATGGTGCAGGAACTCCTGGCCGATCGCTTTCACCTCAAGGCTCATTACGAAACCAGGGAGCTGGCGGCGTACGAAATCGTGCCAGCCAAGAGCGGCCCCAAACTGACCACGAGCACCTCGCCACCCGATGGACCTCCCGTGGTTGGCTATGCGCCCGGCAATCTGGGCGCGGGAAACGCCACCCTCGCTGACTTCGCGGGATTCCTGCAGCGATTTGTCACCGACCGTCCCGTGTTCGACGCCACCGGAATTGCCGGCAAATATGACTTCTCCCTGCGCTGGACACCCGACGACACGCAGCCCGATGCAAGCCGCAGCGAAAGCAGTAACTCCTACCCCGGTCTTTTTACCGCCATCCAGGAGCAGCTGGGGTTGAAGCTGCAGGAGGCAAAACACGCGGTACAGGTCTTCGTGATCGACCGAATCGACGCGCCGACGGAAAACTAGCCGCCGGCTCGCTCACTTCTTGATTCCTGCACAGTTTTCCGCGTTGGCCTGGGGGCGCGGAAACGATATGCTGGATGCGCATGCTGCAGGCGCCATTTGATCGCACCGCACAGCGTCCACCTCTTTTCGCAGACGACGCGAAAAGGATGGGGCAATGGAGGCGGCTGCTGTGACCGCTGCGGGCTGGGGTTCCGGCTTTTCGGCGGTCGGCCGCTTCGTGGCCGAGATTGAAGCCGCTGGCACCGGTAAACTCAAGCCGGGTTACGTGCTGGCCGGCGACGAGATTTTCCTGCTCGATCGCTGCCGCGCCGCGGTGATCAAGGCCTTCGTTCCGCCCGATCTCCGCGATTTCTGCCTTTCCGACCTCGACCTGGCCACGACTTCAATCTTCGAAACTCTCGATCGCGCGCAAACACCGTCGCTAATGGCCCCGTTCCAGGTCATCTTTGTGCGCAACGTGCGCCAGCTTTACACGCGCGGCGCAAAGAAAGACGAGTTCGCGGCGCTCGACCGCTATTTCCGCTCGCCCAATCCGCAGGTGCTGCTGGTCTTCATCGCCGACTTTTTGCGGATTCCGTCCGACGCCCGCCGCATGGAGCTCGACGACAAGAACCGTTTCGAACGCCTGAACGAAACGCTCGGCGAGCACTGCGGCATGGTGGAGCTGGCGCGCGTGAATGAGGAAGACGCCATGCGCTGGGCGGTTGCGACCGCCAAGGAAGCCGAACTGCATCTCGAGCCCGACGCCGCGCGCGAGCTGGTGGACGCGCTCGGCGCCGACATGATGCTAATCGCGTCGGAACTGGAAAAGCTGCTGCTCTACGCGAGCGGGCGGGGACGGATCACGCTGGGCGACGTGGAAACCATGGTGCTGAGCGCCAAGCAGCGCACGCTCTACGAGCTGACCGACGCCATCAGTGCCCGCGACCGCGTGCGCGCGCTGGCTCTGCTGCAGGGGCTGCTCAACTCGTCGGACGCCGGCGAAGATGCAGCCATCGGCCATCTCTACATGCTGGCCCGCACCTTTCGGCAGATGCTGGTCATTCTGGAGAAGAATGTGCGCGACTCGCGCGCCATCTGGCAGGCGCTGTGGCAGGGTTTCCGCATGCCGCCCTTCGCCGCAGACGACCTCATCCGTCAGGCGCGCCGCTACAAGAGCCGCCGCGACCTGACGCGCGCGCTGCGCCTGGTGGCCCGCGCCGACCTGGAACTGCGCTCCTCGCCGCCCGACCAGCGCCTGGTGCTGGAGCGGCTCGTCTACGAACTCGCCTCGGAGCCCAAGCCGCAAGCGCCCGCGTGGGGTGGGGCTCAACTCTCGTTTGAAAGCTGAGTGAAGGGTGCCGGAACGGGCTGCATCAATACCCTTTGCCCGGGGAAAAACATCCCGCAGGGGCTAAAGTCCCAATGTTTATGCGGCTCTTGCGGCACGACTGAAGTCGTGCCCCTTCAAAACCTGCGTCGCCGCTACGGGGCTCCACATCCATTTCGATCCCTTTCCCCACGCTCAACCACCCCAAGAAGCAAAGACCGCTTCTTAGGGACCCCGGTAAAGCGCGGGGCCAACAACCCGCTGCGCTTACGGCGCGCTCGGCCCGGCTGAAGCCGTGCCCTGGTTACAAGGCTCCCTTCGATTGAGTTCTTCGGCAACCTGTAAAGTCGTGTCTTTTCAAAACGCTATCGCTGCAACCGGCTCGAGGCATCGTAACCGATCCTTCAACGCACCCCGTGCTGGTTCAGCCACGGCGCGTATCCCTTGTCGACGCCCTGAATGTGCTTGGTCAGCCAGTTGCTCAAGAATTGCAGCAGTTCGACGTTGATGGAGCCTTCGCCGCGCTCGTAGCGGGCGATCAGATCGTCCACCTCCTTGGTCATATCCCTGTGGAGCGTGCGGTGCCCCGCCAGGCCCGGGTACTTAGCGGTCTCGAGCATCTTCTCTTCGGCCGAAAAATGTTCGCGCGTGTACTGCATCAGTTTCTTCAGCAGCGGTCCCGTCACCGCCTGTCCCTTGCCTTGCATCATCGCGGTATGCAGCTCATTCACCATTTCGAACAAACCCTTGTGCTGGCTGTCGATGGTCATCACCCCGACCGAATAGCTTTCATTCCATGCCATAAGAGCCATGCGACCCCTCCTATCGATCCTCGCCGGCAAAACGATCTGCGGAGCCGAATGCCGAAAGTTAAGTGCCCATCCCATTTTGATGGTGCTGCCCAACCCAGCCTTGATGGCGCAAAATGGACTGAATGCACCCTCCTGCCGCCGACGTCTTCACCACTGTAAACATCGTCGCGGCGCTGCTGACGCTCATTCCCTTTCTGTTTGTGGGGTTTTTCCCGCAATGGGCGGCGCGCATTCGCCGACTCCCCATTTGGGCGCAGCTCGCGGGCCCGGCTGCGCTTTGCATCCCCTATGTTCTCGTCGCTTGCGGAGACGGCATCTTCCGCTGGAACTGGTGCGCGCTCTATCTCATCTTTCCCGTCGCCATCGCCGCTCTTTTATGGCAGGCCGCGCAGATTGATCCAGGCCAGCGCGGCAACTGGCGCGACTTCCTGGTGCTCGCCGTGCTCGGCCCGGCCGTCGACCTGCGCTGGTTCGAGGGCGCGTGGCCACCGCACCTGGCCATCTTCAACAAGATCCTGCTTCTCGACGCCGGCATCTACGCATTGGTGCTCATCCGCGGGCTGGAGGGCACCGGCTTCGACCTGCGCCTGCGCCTGAGCGATCTCGGAATCGGCCTCCGCGAAACCGCCCTCTACACACCGATTGCGCTGGTACTCGGCCTCGGCCTCGGATTCCTGCACACGCACCGCGGCTGGCCGGGCTTGGGGCCCATCGCCGTCGCGTGGTTGTTCACGTTTTTCTTTATCGCCGTTCCTGAAGAGCTTTTCTTTCGCGGCTGGCTGCAGAACCTGCTGGAAAAGCGCCTCGGCCGTTATGGCGCGCTGATTGTGACCGCCTGCCTTTTCGGCCTGGCACACTTCAACAAGCGCGCTACGCACTTCAACTGGCGTTATGTTTTGCTGGCCGCGCTGGCCGGCATTTTCTACGGGAGGGCATGGCGCGCGCGGCGCCGCGTGGGCGCCTCAGCGGTGACCCATGCCACGGTGGACACGATCTGGTCACTATGGCTGCGGTAACTACCGCGCCGGCCGGTGCGCGTGCCGGTATTGATGATGCGGATCGTAAGTCAGGTAGCCCAGCCCCACGCGCATGTTGTGGTCCACGTGCCCCGGAATCGTGATGGCCACCGTGATGCCGAGGATGGCGTGCGCCAGCATGAGCGGATAGAGATTGCGGTAGCGCAGAAACAGCAGGCACGACGTCACGCCCCAAAGCAACGTGATCGGCGTCAGGATGGGATTGGGCAGGTGGGCCGCGGCGAACAGCACTGCCGCGGCCAGCGCTGCCATCCCTGGCTTCGGAATCACGCGCAGCAACCGCAGCAGAAAAAAGCCTTGCAGCAGGAACTGCTGCACGCCGGTCCACACCGCATAGGCGAGATATGTGGCGACAAACGCGAATGGGCCGCCGGGCACGAGCAGCGAGTGCATGCGCGCGGCGATGGCTACGGCCGCTCCGGCCAGGACCAACGCCGCGCCCACAATCCACAGCGAACGCGCGAAGTTCCCGCGGCGCAGGCCCATCGCGGCCCAGCCTGCGAACGATCTCCACAGGATCAGCGCGACACCAATGACGGCAACGATCCAAAGCACGCGCTGCAGCGGGCGCGGCGACCAGATGACGGCCATGATCAGTGCGTAGGCAACGGCAATCTCGATCGAGTCGCGCCGCTTGCTGCGTGTTGAAGCAAGATCATCCTGCGCGCGCGCTGAAGCTGCGGCTTCTTCCATGCCCCGATGCTAATGCAAGCCGCGCCGCCGATTCCAATTAGCCAGCAGGAAGCGAGGGAACAAGGGAGAAAGGGAGCGAAAGAAGTGAGGCGAGCCAGCTACCCATAGCTACCGAATGGCTACCGGCTACTGTTGGGGTACCCCATCCAAGCGGAATTGAAGGCCGCCAACGACGTAGAACCGCAATAGCAATGCCTCACTGCACTGGAATTGGATCATCGCCATCGTGCGCAATCCCTATCATCTGCCGGCTACCGGCTACTCCCTGCCTTTTCACTCGAGTATCACCGCCGGCTCCGTCTCATGCCCGCGTGTGGTCAGCGTAATGGCCGCGGCCACGATGAACGCACCGCCCAGCCAAGCATAGGGGCCGAGCTTCTCGCCCAGCAGTTCCACTCCCAGAATCGATCCCAGAGCCGGCTCGATATTCAAAAACACACCCGCGCGGGAAGCCGGCACATGATGAATCCCCCAATTCCACAATAGTGTGGTGGTGGCCGTGCACATGACGCCGCTGATCGCCAGCGCCATCCACGCGGTCGCGCTCACGTGTGCAAAGGGCATGGGCTCCAGCTTTTCGTGGGTCCACGGCGGCAGCAGTTGCGAGGCCGCAAGCCACACCACCAGCATCACAGTTCCCGAATAAATGGTGTAGGCCGTCACCACCGGCGGGCTGTGCGTCTGCATCAGCTTCTTGCTGAGCAGAATCCAGGCGAGCGCGGTGATGAGCGACGCAATCACCAACAGGTCGCCGGCGAGCGTGGGCGTTTCACGTCCCGTGGTGGCGCGGTTGCCGCCCAGCACCACCATGGCCGCGCCTGCTGTGGATCCGCACAGCGCCAGCCAGCCCAGCGCATCGAGCCGCTCACCAGCAAACAACGCCGCTGCCGCAGCCAGCAGCACCGGCATGGCTCCCACCATCAGCGAGGCGTGGCTCACCGTGGTCAGCACCAGCCCATGAAACTGCAGCAGGAACTGGATGGGAACGCCGAAGGCGGCGACCAGCAGCATGGTCCACAGCTCGCTGCGCGTCAGCCGCACGCGCCGGGTGAACATGACCGGCGCCATGCCCAGGCAGGCAAAGAGAAAGCGGTAGAGCACCATCCACTCCACGCTCATCTCGTTGAGCGCCAGCCTGCCCCAGTAGAACCCGGTGCCCCACAGCGTCCCGGCCAGCGCGCACGCGCTATAACCCAGGAATCGAATCTTTCCGCCCGCAGTTTCTTGCTGCGCCATCCCATCTTTACTGTCGCACACGCGGCCAAGCCCATGGCGCGTCGCGCGCGCACTTCCAGCGGCAAGGCAGTTTCGGCGAAAATACAATTCGATGGCGAGCGGTCCTGCAACCTCACCGGCAGTCGAAGCGCGGAAGGCGCGCGCGGCCGCCGTTTCACTGGCTCTCGCCGCGGCCCTGACCTGCGCATCGCCCTTTACGTTCGCGCAGGAGCGCCCCGCCGCCCCCGCTCAGCAGCCTCAGCCGCCCATCAAGGAGCGTTACCTGGTCAACCACTTTCCCGACAGGCCTTCGCTCCCTCCCGCCGTCACCGTTCCCGTCGATGCGCTGGGGTTCGTGGCGCCGGGCCCCATCTTTCTCGGCTCGCGAAATTCGCTGGTCTCGCTCGACTTTATCGACGAAGACCGCCTGCTTTTCACCTTCCGCGTGCCCGGCCTCATCCACCGCGACCCGCGCGGTGACACGGAGACTGAAGAGCGCCAGATTCGCGCCGTCGTCCTCACCCTGCCCCAGGGCGCCGTTGCGGCTGAGGCGCTGTGGACGGTGCACGACCGGGTGCGCTACCTATGGATGCTCCGCGACGGCCACTTCCTGCTCCGCGACCGCAACAACCTGCTCGAAGGCGACGCCACGCTGACTCTCAAGCCGCTTCTCGACTTTCCGGGCGACCTTCTGTGGATTGAGCTCGATCCCGCGCAGCAGTTGCTGGTCACCAACTCGCGCGAGCCGGTGAAAGGGCAATCGGATAGCGCGGCCCCAACCAAGCCCGGCGAAGTGGGCAGCCCGGCCACAGCCTCGGCGAACGTCACCAGCGATGAAGACTCGTCCGACGCCGGCGCCGACCGCCCCAACCTGGTGGTGCGCATCCTGCGGCGCGACTCCGGCCAGGTAATGCTGGTCAGCCGCGTGCGCACCGCCGTGCATCTGCCCATCAATTCCGTGGGTTACCTTGAGAATCTGCGCGGTCGCGGCATGCAATGGCTGCTCAACCTCAGCTTCTTCAGCGGCGGCAGCAGGATGCTGGGCAACATCGACTCGAACTGCGAGCCCGACGACAACTTTGTTTCCGAAGACGAGGTGCTCGCCATCGGCTGCGGCCCGCAAGGAGAAACCAGGCTCCAGGCCGTCACCACCACCGGCCGCGTACTTTGGATCACGGGAACCCCTCCCACCGAGGTGTGGCCGCAGCTCACCGTGGCGCCCAACGGCTCGCGCCTTGCCATGTCCACGCTCGACGTCTCCCATTCCGTCAACTCCTATGCGCCCCTCGGCAGCGATGACATCAAGGAGCAATCGGTGACGATATTCGACGCGGCCAATGGCGACATCAGCCTGGTATCGCCACTGAGCCCCATCTTCGACGCCGGCGGCAACGTGGCCATCAGCCCCTCGGGCCGGCGCGTGGCCCTGCTCAACGGCGGCGCCATCCAGGTGTTCGACCTGCCTGCGCCGCCAGCGTTGGCAAAAGAAAAGTGAGCAGGGAGTAGCCAGTAGGGAGTAGGTGGCTTTTCTGACCCCTGACAACTGATCCCTGCTTTCCCACTCCCTATTGGCTATTGGCTAGTCGCTGTCTTCAAGTACACTGTCCATCGGGAGATCATTGCTTGGCTACGGCAGTTGTGCACTACGCCGCCGCGGCAGTTACCGACCGCGGCCTGAAACGCCCCTCCAACGAAGACGCATTCGGAATCTCCGTCGAGCACGGCATCTTTCTGGTTTGCGACGGGATGGGCGGTGCCGCCGCCGGCGAAATCGCCAGCTCCCTGGCCGTCCGCGAGATGATGCGCCTGCTCTGCACGCGCGGCGCCGCCAACCAGCCCCCGGTTGACGCCGAGCAGGCCGTGGCCGCCGCCAACATGGCCATCTACTCCCGCGCGCAGCGCAGCCAGAAGCTCAGCGGCATGGGCACCACGCTGGTGGCACTGCTGGTGGAAGATCGCCGCGCCTGGATGACCAACGTGGGCGACAGCCGCGGCTACCGCCTGCGCGACGGGCGCCTGCAGCAGATCACCGTCGATCACTCGCTTGTGGAGGAGCAGGTGCGCATGGGCCAGATGGACCGCCAGGAAGCCGAGCGCTCGCCTTTCAAGAACGTGATTACGCGCGCCCTGGGCACGCAAAGCTGCGTCACGCCCGACATCTTTGAGCTCGAAATCGAGCCGGGCGACCTCTTCCTGCTGTGCTCCGACGGCCTTACGCGCGAGCTTTCTGACCCGCTCATCGAGTCGCTGCTGCGCCTCGATGTTCCCTTGCAGCCACTGTGCGAGCGGCTGGTGGCCGCGGCCAACAACGCCGGCGGCCACGACAACATCACCTGCCTGCTGGTGCGCGCCGCGGCCTAGGAGCGATCCAGTGCTCCTCATCGTCAAACCGTATTTTGGCTACTGTTTCGGTTCCATGGGCCACACGCTCGCCTCGGCCCGCGCCACCGAATTCTTCTCGTGGTTTCACTTGGAGGAAACCGAGCGCGTGCCACGCGATCCCGGAGAGCTGGTGCGACACCGCCCTTCCGGCGAAAAGTTTCGTACTCTGTGCTCTCTTGAAGCGCTCACCACCGCCGACGACGAACTGGTCAGCATGGAACTCGTGATCCAGCGGTCCTTCGTCGATGGTCCCGATGCGCCCTTCGCACGTGACGTGGTGAAAAGCTTCCTTGCTGCCGCTCTGCCCGATGCCTGCCGTCACGTCCTCGAGGACTTTATGGCTGAGATCACACGTTTCGGCGGCGACGGAGATACGCCGGGAATGAAGGTGTTCAAAGGCCGGCAGCAATCCTGGTCGACGCTTACCGGATGGTCGCGGCTGCAAATGGCCAACCTGACGGTAGAAGATGTTCCGTCCCTGGTGGTGAACATCTCACCCAATCCCGAGGCTCCGAACGCGAAGCCGATCCCCGCGAATCCGCACTCGCTGGCCTGACGTTCTCTGGAGTTGATGCAGCGCCAAGCCTGGGTCAGGAAGGACCCACAACCAAGCGCCAGCGAATCCGGCCTTCATAGGATTCGTGCCGGTGGTGAGTCTGCATGGGGAGCTGAAGGCCCTTTTTCGTGGTGATGGACACGCCGCACGCTTCGCATCGGTAGATCCCGGACCACCTCGCCATAGAGCCGGGTTCGCTGAGCGCGTCAAAGGCAGGATCGTCGGATGCTTTCAGGAAATGGGCGTACTTGTAGAGCACGGTCATTGGGACGTCCCTGGGCCAACGCAACGTTGTACCACAACGGCAAAGCGGAGGAAAAGGGAGTGGAACCTGCCGGCGGGCGACCCATGTCTCCGGGGGGCGCTGCGAAGCCCGGGGCGCAAACAGCAGGCGAGCGACCCGCTGGCCCGCTGACTGACCGCCTCACTCACCGACCGCCCCGACTTCGCCTCCCGTCCCGTGCTGGGGCCGAGCGAGGAGCCAGACCAGCGGGATGCAGCCCAGCGACAGGTAGCCCATGAGGCGGAAGTTGTCGGCATAGGCCAGCACGGCAGCCTGCTGCTGCAGGCTGGAGTAAAGCGCGCTCATCGCCTGCTGGTGCGCGGTGGTGGGGCTGGCGCCCATGGCGAAGAGCCGCGCGCTCAAATCCTGAATGGCGGCATAGGAGAGAGGATTTCCGGGCGTGACGTGGGCGCCGAGATAGTCCTGGTGGGTTTGCGCGCTGCGCACCAGGAAGGCAGTGAGCGCCGCAATGCCCACGCTGCCGCCGATGTTGCGGATAAGGTTGTAGATGCCGGCCGCGTTGCCGATCTCGTGCTTGCGCAGCATGCCCATGGCCATGGTGGTCATGGGCACAAACACAAAGCCGCCGCCAAATCCGTTGATGAAATTGGGCCAGGCCACCGAGCCCATGGAGATGTCGAGATTGACATCGCTCAGCAGCAGCGCCGACGCGCCGAAAACCGCGAGCCCGAAGGACAGCAGGATGCGGCTGTCGATACGGTTGGCCACCAGGCCCACGGCAATCATGGCCACCACCGATCCCAGGCCGCGCGGGCTGGCGGCGAGGCCGCTCTGCAGCGCCGGATAGCCGAGCACGGTTTGCAGAAAAAGCGGCAGCAGGGCGGTAACGCCGTAAAGCGCAAAACCGTAGATGCCGGCAAGCAAGGTACCGAACAGAAAGTTGCGATCCTGGAGCGTGTGCAACTGCACGATGGGATCGCGGTTGGTGAGTTCGCGGACGACGAAGCCCACAAAGGCCGCCGCCGACAACGCCGCCACCCAGCGAATCCACGTGGCGCCAAACCAGTCGGCCTCCTGGCCCTTGTCGAGCACGAGCTGCATCGTGCCCAGCCAGACGGCCATGAGGCCGAAGCCCAGCGCATCGATGGCCACGCGGCGCGTGTGGCGCAGGTAGGGAGGATCCTCGATGAAGACGTTGGCCATGAACAGCGCCAGCAGGCCCACGGGAAGATTGATGTAGAAGATCCAGCGCCAGGTGTAGCTGTCAGTGATCCAACCGCCCAGCGTAGGCCCGATGACGGGCGCGACCACCACGCCTACGCCGTAAGCGGCCATGGCCTTGCCGTGCTCGATGGGCGGAAAGCTTTCGAGCAGGATGGATTGCGCCAGCGGCTGCATGCCGCCGCCGCCGGCGCCCTGCAAGATGCGCGCGACGATGAGCATGGGCATGTTGGGGGCCATGCCGCAGAGCATCGACGCCGCGGTGAAGGAAAGAATGGAGAGCATGAGCAGCCGCTTGCGCCCGATGCGCCGCGCAATCCAGCCGGATGCCGGCAGCATGATGCCGCTGGAGACGAGATAGCTGGTGAGCACCCACGTGGATTCGTCGGTGGAAGCGGAAAGGCTGCCGGCGATGTGCGGCAGAGCGACGGTGGCGATGGAGGAATCCAACACCACCATAAATGTGGCCAACATGACGCTGAGCGCCACCATCCAGGGATTGACAGAGGGCTGCCACTCGGCAGGTGCCGGCACGGTGGTGCCGATGAGTTTTGGGGATGTGCTCAAGCGCCAGTGTATCGTAGCGTGTTTTCTGTATTCCAAGATGACATGCCGCGGAAGGACGCGTTATGCTGGAGCGTCGTTAACGTTTTCAATTCTGATGGATGTTGCTGTTCACCGTTCGCTGTCCACTGTCGAGGGAGATATCATGGCTGACACGCCCAGACTCACGAAGCCTGAATGGGAAATCCGACTGAGCGCATTGCTGCCGTTGTTCGGGCATCGCAATTGGATTGTGGTGGCTGACTCGGCCTATCCGGCGCAATCGAGGCCGGGCATCGAGACCATTGTCTCGGGCAGCGGCCAGCTTGAAGTGGCGCGCAAGGTGCTCGATGCCGTCACGGCCAGCAAGCATGTTCGCGCCAATGTCTACCTCGACAAAGAGCTGGAATTTGTGCCTGAAGACGATGCGCCGGGCGTGATGCGGTATCGCGACCAGCTCGCTGCCCTGCTTGGCAAGGCCAACCCGACGCGCCTGCTCCACGAAGAGATCATCGCCAGGCTCGACGAGTCGGCGCAGGTGTTTCGCGTTCTCATTATCAAGACCGAAATGACCATTCCCTACACGACGGTCTTCTTCCAGCTCAACTGCGGCTACTGGAGCGACGAAGGGGAGCAGCGCCTGCGGCGCTTCATGCCCGGCGCAAAATGACGGCAAAACCCTGGGGGAATCGAATGAAAGTCAACCGTCGCACTTTACTGCAATGGATGGGCAGCGCGTCGTCCGCGTTGGCGTTCTCGCGCTTCGCCCGCGCCCAGCAAATACCTTTCGCTCCCACGCGCGAATCGCTGCGGTCCTACACGATCCCCGAGTGGTTTCGCGACGCCAAGTTCGGCATTTGGTCGCACTGGGGTCCGCAATCGGCCATTGAGGACGGCGACTGGTACGCGCGCAACATGTACCGCGAGGGATCGGACCAATACAAGTATCAGCTCGAGCATTACGGGCACCCGTCGAAGGTCGGCTACAAGGATCTCATCGCGCTGTGGAAGGCCGAAAAATGGGATCCCGATTACCTGATGGGCCTCTACAAGAAGGCCGGCGCGAAGTACTTCGTCAGCATGGGCGTGCACCACGACAACTTCGACCTGTGGGATTCGAAATACACGCGCTGGAACGCGGTCAAGATGGGACCGAAGCGCGACGTGGTGGGCACGTGGCGCGAGGCCGCGCGCAAGCACGATCTGCGTTTCGGCGTAAGCGAACATTTGTGGATCAGCTACAAGTGGTTCGCCGTAAGCCACGGCGCCGACAAAACCGGCCCGCTCGCCGGCGTTGCCTATGACGGCGTCGACGCGCGGTATGCCGACCTCTATCACGACGCGGGCTGCGTGCCCTTCATCGATAACCTGGAGTGGAACGATGACGGCATTCCCGATTCGTGGCGGCAGCACTATCTCAATCGCATCACCGATCTCATCGACAAGTACCAGCCTGACCTGCTCTACACCGACGGGCATCTGCCTTTCGGCGATTACGGGCTCAAGATGGTTTCGCACCTCTACAACGTGAGCGCGCAGTTGCATGGCGGCCGCGTGGAGGCGGTGTACACCAGCAAGGAGCCGTCTGACTGCGCGGTGGGCACCTGCGTTCTGGATCACGAACGCGGAGTCACCGACGCGATTGCGCAGAATGCCTGGCAGACCGACACCTGCATCGGCCAATGGCATTACATGCGCGGACAGAAATACAAGACGGCCAAGAAAGTGATCGACATGCTCACCGACATCGTGAGCAAGAACGGCAACCTGCTGCTGAATTTCCCGCTGCCCAATTCCGGCGAACTCGATGGCGAAGAGATGACGGTGCTGGAGGGCATTACGGCGTGGATGGAGGTGAACAGCGAAGGAATTTATGCAACGCGGCCGTGGAAGATCTTCGGCGAAGGGCCTTCGACCAAGGTTGAGGCCAGCGGCGAGCGCTTCAACGAGAGCAAGCGGCCGGATTTGACCGCCGAGGATGTGCGCTTCACCACGAAGAGCGGCACACTTTATGCGTTCGTGATGGGCTGGCCCGAGAAAGAAGCAGTGGTGTGCGCGCTGGCCCGCAACAGCCCGCAGAATCCCGGCAACATTCGGCACGTCACGCTGCTGGGCTACAGCGGATCGCTCAAATGGAAGCAGGACGCAGAGGGACTGAAGGTGGAGATGCCGGCGAAGAAGATCTCCGACATCGGCATCACCCTCAGAATTGAAGCAGCGGCGTGAATGACCGAGCTGCGGCGGTCTGCATGGCTGGAAACGGCGTGGCGATCAAACCGGCTCCAGCCAAAGGTCGAGCACGCCGTGTTCGTCTCTCCGCGGCACGATCTTCTTCTTCGGCTGGGCGCGCTTAGGCGGCGCAGCCGCCGCCAAAGCCGGATGCCGGCGCCGGCGGGGCGCGCTTCTGGCCCTGGCGATGGCGAGATCGGCGGTCTGCTTTACGATCCATTCGAAATGATGCGGTCCGACCGAATTGATATCCGCGTCGGGAACCGGGTTCATGAAATCGATGGCGTAAGGAACTCCCTTTTCCACCGCGAACTCAACCGTGTTCAGATCGTAGCCCAGCGCCCGGCAAAGCTTGAGCGCGTCTTCTTCCATGCGCGCGAACAGCTTGCGCGCCTTGAAGCTGGTGGCCCGCGCCGCTCTCTTCAGATAACGCTCCGCGAAAGGCTTGCGCGGATCGTAAGCCATGATGCGCACGTTTTTGCGCCCCACCACGAAGCAGCGGTAGTAGTCGCTGAACGCCACAGCCTTCTGGTAGACCATGCACAGCCTGCGCGACTGGTCGTAGGCGCGGAAGAACTCATTGCGGCTGCGCACCTCGTATACGTCGCGCCCGCCGGCGCCATGGACGGGCTTCAAAAACCCGTGCTCGCCGACGGCCGCAAAAATAGCATCCCAGTCGAGCGGAAATTCGAGGTTACGCAACGATTTTTCGGTGGTTCCGGGCGCGTATTCCTTTTGCGGCAGCAGCACGGTGGGCGGGACGGCCACACCCAGCCGCGCGGCGAGCGCATAGTTGAGAAATTTGTCGTCAGACGAGCACAAGGAGGGATCGTTGATAACGGTGGTTCCGTTGAGTGCGGCATGCTTGAGGAAGGCGCGGTAGAAGGGAATGTCGTGAGAGATGCGGTCGATGATCACCGCGTAGCGCGGGGCCTGATTGGCGAGCACGGCGCCAGTTTGCAGGAATTCGGCCTTGATGCCGGCGGGATTGCGCGCATTAATCCGCTCCACAAGGGCGCTCGGAAAACTGTTCTCCCAGCCAAACAGAACGCCAATTTTCTTCATGCCAAACCACTCCGCGACGCCCCGCGGCATTGGCTTTCGAGCGCCAGGGGATCCATGGTTCAAGTTTACGACGCGAGGCAGTGGTCAGCGCGCGGCCATCAGCTCTCATTGGTTCCTGCCCATGAGTTGTTTCGGCGTCGTCCCTACGGGACCGCGGGGAGGGTGAATAACGTGCCTCAGGGGGCTAAGTTTTTATGCGGCCTTTGCGCCATAACTAAAGAGCATCCGGAAAAAGTCCGAATGGAGAGAGAAAGTGGCAGGCTCGAGATGAGCAGGGGCTGAATCCCGGGCTCCTATTGCGACATGTGCGGCCCGGCTCAAGTCACCCACGGACGTGGACCTGTCCGTGGGGACCCCGAAAAGCCGTGCCCTTGTTACAAAGCCACCTCCGATCGTGTTTTTCCGCAACCGGTAAGGTCGTGCCCTTTCAAATCTGCGCCGCCCCGACGGGGCTTCGCAGCAACGCTCGTTCTATCTCCCCACGCTGAAGCGCGGGGCTGATGAACTCTGCGCCTACGGCGCGGTTGACTTGCTGCTCGAGGTTACGACATCGAGATCGGTATCGAAGGAGAGCCTGGAAAGAATGCCGTCGAGCTTTTCCCGCGCTTGATCGCGCTGCTGCTCGAGATCGGTCTGCTCTTTGCGCGCGGCCTCGATCTGGTCTTCGGCCTGGTTCAGCTCGTCAACAAAGCGCTTGGCCGTGGCGCTGTCTTTCAGCGCCTTCAGGTTCTCGCGATAGCGCGACTCGTCGTCGGCCAGCGTTTTCTGCTTGTCCTCGTTTTCCTCAAGCTTGTTGTTCAGGTCGCTCAGCGCCGTTTCACCGTCGATGGCAGGCTTCAACGCTGCGGCGAGTTCCGGCGAATACTTGCCCACCGCGACCAGGATCTGTCCGTTGCTGAACTGCGTGCCGATCTGCACCCGGTCGAAGATGTTGGCGCGCTCGCGCACCTTCAAATCCGCCGACTGATGCGGCTCCACGCCCACGCGGAAACGATACGCCGTGGCCGTGGTCTCGGCCGGCTTCACTTCCGAGTCAAGCTCGGCGCGGGGACGCCGCGTGTGCTCCACGACCACTACCCGCATGGCATCCGCGGCGTTGGTGATGGTGTAGGTGGTATCGGTGACTTCGCTCGTGGTTTCCACGAGCACGCCCTCGTGGATGGCCACATGATGCAGCGTGTGCGTCTGCGAGAAGTCGCCGCGGCGCACTTTCACCGCCTGGTCGACAGCATAGGAAAGGAGCCGCTTCTCGCCGGGATGGATGGGATCGAGCAATCCCTCGCCGGCAAATTCGCCGTTCTCAAAAATGGAAAAGCTGCCGGAATCGAGCGTGAGTTTGGAGGAGTTCTCGAGCCAGATGGCGCGCAGCGGCGCGGGATGGCTGTCGCTCCAAAGCGTCACGTGGTTCACAGGCAGGTCCTGCTGCAGGATGGGAACCATGGCCGACTGGTTCTTGTGCACGGTGACGGGCTGGGTGAGCGCGTACTCGAAGAAGTCGTCGAACGCGTTCGTGGACACATCGCCCTGCTGCATCGCATCCGATGCGCGATACACGCCGCCGCCGTAGCCGGTACCGCTGCCCGAGCCAAGCCCGCCGCCCGAGCCGACTCTCATCGCATCCGCGCCATTCCTGATGGAGCCTGGGGCCGCAAGTGCTCCGCCACGTTCGTACAGTGGAGCACCATTGACCGTGAAGGACTGTGCCGCGGGCGGCGACGGCACAGAGAGCCTCGCCGACATCTGGACCCTGTCAAATTGCTTTTGTTCCGCTGCCTCATGCGTCACCGGCGCACTCTGCTCCACTGTGGCAATGGGAATCGTCGGCCGCTCGGTATAGATCGGCTCGGAGAGCGGCTGGATAAAGCTCTGCGGCGCGCCGGCCACCAGCGACAACTGCACATTGTCCCAGTCCACGCCCACGGTGTTGTCGACCACCGCCCATCCCTGCACGGTGGCGTTGCCGTTGGCCTGGCGCGGAAACACGATGCGGTAGGTCGACTTCCACACCGGCACCTGGCTGATGTAGCTCACCTGCAACTGGCGCTCGCCCTGACCGCGATCCTCCAGCGTCAGGTGGCGGCCCTGCTCGTTTTGCGCTGACCCGATGATCTCAAGGTACGAGGCAAACTGCTTTTGGAGCGCGGGGTCGAGCATGCGCACGCTCAGCGCATCGGTAATTTCGGCGGTGCGCAGGGCGCCGCTGTCAGATGCGACGATGAGGTAATAGTGATCGTCGGAGACGTTGCCGTTCTTGTCGGTCACGGTGCGCGATTCGATGTTTACGAGCCGGCCCGTGAAGGCAGCGCCTGCGCCCGCCACCTCAACCTTCTGGCCGCGGAGCGCCGCATAAATGGCCTCCGTTTCCGGCTCGTCTTTCAGGCCGAGCGAGAGCGATTCCAGTTGCTGCTGGATGGGCGCAGTGGAGTTATAACCTACCGAGCTGATGGTGCCGCCCTTGCTGTCGAGGGCGGTGAGCGACTGCAACACGTCGTTCAACTGCGCCGAGGTAAAGTCCACGGTCACGCGCTGGTTGCCGTTTACCGTGCCGGCGTGCTCAAAATAGCCCACGCCGTTCTTGTAGAGCACGACTTTGCGTACGGGCAGATCGATGGCCTCGCGCGGCGCGGAGGCGGTGACGCCGGGCGCCGGAGCTTTGGCATTGGCAGCTCCGGGGCTCTGGGCCAGGACAACCAGCGGGGAAACAGAGAGGGCGAAGAGAACAGCGGCAACATGGAAAAGGCGCATAGCTCCTCCTTGAGAGAGCGATGGAAGCAGTCCGTCGACAGAAGAACGGAAGTTCCTGCGATTCTTGCAGTAAGAATCTCAGCCGTGTGCGTAGACGCTATTCCCTTTGACCCCGCAGCCGCGAAAAAGGCTCCCAGCCTTTCCGCATTTATTGCGAAGCCTGTCGAATAGCGCTGATCTTTCAACCCATGGACGATTGGGGATGCCGGTCGCTCGCGGGGCGGATCGGTGTGCGGGTCTGGAGACCCGCGCGATAGTCGGCAAGGATGCCGGCGCTACTGGACGAGAATTGCGAGGTTTTCTCCGTCACAGACAAGCTGGCGCGCTGAGCGCACAATGGACGGTTTGAAAAAGGTGCCCGCGCAGCCGCAGCGCGAGGAAAGGAAGACAGGGCGATGATGGGGAGCGGGAATGAAAGTGGGAGTAAAACCGGACTGAAGGTTGTGGCTTTGAACGGCAGCGCCCGCAAGGGCGGAAATACGGCCATTTTGCTGCGCTACGTTTTGAAGGAGCTGGAAAAGGAAGGCATCGCGACTGAGCTGGTGGAGATGAGCGGGGCCAAAGTTCACGGCTGCCTGGCCTGCCGCGAGTGCTCGCGGAAGCGGGACCGGCGTTGTGCGCAGAAAGACGACATGGGCAACGTGTTCATTGAAAAGATGGACCAGGCCGACGGCATCCTGCTGGGCTCGCCCACCTACGTATCCGATATTTCGCCGGAGATGAAAGCGCTCATCGACCGCGCCTGCCTGGTGTCGCGCGCCAACGGCGGCATTTTCCGCCGCAAGGTGGGCGCGGCGGTGGTGGCGGTGCGGCGCGCCGGCGGCGTCAACGCTTTCGACTCCCTCAATCACTTCTTCTTCATCAGCGAGATGATTGTCCCCGGCTCGTCGTATTGGAATATCGGCATTGGGCTCGAAAAAGGCGACGTGGAGAAGGACGCCGAAGGCATCCAGACCATGAAGACGCTGGGCCAGAATATGGCCTGGCTGTTGAAAAAGACAGCGAGTTAGCGGAGTTGGCGAAGTTCGGTATCCCACTCTTGGCGCAAGATGCGCGCCAAGGATGGGGCAACGCTCACTGGGGTTTGCCTGCGATCTTCCGCAACTGCGCCAGGTGATTCAGGTCGTGGCCGGCCATGGTCTCCACAACGGTCTCAAAGGTCATGGTGCCGCGCTCGGGATGGGTCATCGTCCTTGCTGCCGCTGCGGGCAGCGCGGTGCGAATCAACTGCAGGTTCCACCGGCGCAGCGCGGTGAAGGTGTCGAGCGCCGCCGCGGCCGGCATGCCCGCATAGACCTTGGCCCATTTGCCCTGGTCGAAGGGCTGGATGGTGGGGTTGTCCTCGGCCAGCGTCTGGCGCAGGCGGAAGGCGAAGACAATCTCACAATCGGCCAAGTGGCACACGATCGCAGCCGCGCTCCACTTGCCCGGCGCGGGCGGCACTGTCACATGGTGCGCGCCAATCACTTCGAGATCCTCAGCGATCGCATCTGCCGTCGTGGCCAGGATCCTATGCAGCGGCCGGCCGTCAAGAAACTTGTCGTACGGATTGGCTTGACTCATTTTTGCGCTCCCTTCAAAAGCTCTTCATGCTAAAGCCCCAGTGTTTATGCGCCTTTCACGGCACCCCTTCAGAATCTCTGCCGCCCCTACAAGGCTTGACGCAGCGACTCGTCCATACCCCCACGCCAAAGCGCGGGGCTAATAAACTCTGCGCCTCCGGCGCGGTGGGCAGGAGTAAAATCGTGCCCCGAACCTCGTACGCCCCCTTACGGCCATTACGGCACGACTAAGGTAGTTGCGAAAAAACTCGTTTGAGAGGTAATTTTCATTGTTCGTAAGAAGGCAGGGGCTAAAGCCCGCGACCCTATTGCGACACGTGCGGCCCGGCTCAAGCCACCCCACGGACGTGGACCTGTCCGTGGGGACCCCGAAAAGCCGTGCCCTTGTTACAAAGCCGCCTTTGATTGAGCTTTTCCGCAACCTGTAAAGCCGTGGCCTTTCAAAACGGCATTCATGCAACCGGTGCCAGTGTGGCGAGTCCGAAGTTGGTTGCATGATGCGAGGACACAAATGCAGGCCCTTCGACTTGGTTTGGCGCGCCAGGCTCGCCAAACTCCGCTCAGGATGACCGTGCAATGATGAAGCGAACTTCTGACTCATGATACTAGAGATACTGTTGCATCATGCGCTGCCAGGTCGGCCAGTCGTGCGTATTTTCGCCATCCCAAATGTAAAACTGGTGGGGAATTCTCTTCCCGCTCAGGATGCGATCGAGTTGCTGGTTCTGGCCGAGGCATGGGTCGTCCCAGCCCGTCACGAGCACATAGGCGCCGGCGCGAAAGCGATCGAGATACCAAGGATCGTCGAGCCGGGGCAGATAGTGCGTGGGCAGATGAAAGTAGCAGTCCTCATCGTAATAGCCATCGAGAAAGTCCTGCAGATCGAAGACCCCTGAGAGGGAAACAAATCCGCCAAAAATGTCGGGATGGCGCAAGGCGAGGTTGACCGCATGGTAGCCGCCGAAGCTGCAACCGACCACCACAAGACGCGGATCGGGATTCTCTTGCCGGATGAAAGGCACAACCTCGTTGAGAATGTAGGCCTCATACTGGTTGTGGCGCACAATGCGCTGGCGTGGCGGAATCTGGTGGTTGTACCAGCTTTCCCGGTCGGCGGAGTCGAGACAAAACAATTGCAATGCGCCGGCTTCGATCCTGTTGGCGACGGCGCCCACCATGCCGCCGTCCTCAAAGTCGAAAAAGCGCCCGCCCGAGGTGGGAAAGGCCAGCACAGGCAGGCCGGCATGGCCGAAGACCAGCAGCTCCATTGGCCGGCCCAGCCGGCTTGACTCCCATGCGTGGTATTCGCGGTTCATGGTGACGGTTCCGAGGTTTGCCCGCCGTGCCTTTTGATGCGGAAGACACAGCCGCTCTGCCATCATAAGCGCCTGGCGCGCGTCAGGGGGGTTACACCGTCGATAACTGACTCCCTGGCGACGTTGTGGGAATTCGCTTCCTCGACTCTCCCAACCCGAGAAACAAAGACCACTTCCTGGGGGCCCCTGAGAAGCGAGGGGCTAGTGATCATTGCGCCCACGGAATACTCGGCCAAATGACAGCCACCGCGATTTGCCTCAAGCGCCCCGCTTCGGCGATACTTAGGTGTGTTGATGTGTGCGGCCGGGCGCGGTTGTCCGGCCGTTGTTGTGCCGAGGGCCCCGCAACCTACCGGACGCCGGGGAGCAAGACCTGCCGCAACACTTCTTGAAAAGCTCTCGAACCTGAAAGGAACTGGCTTACCGTGGTCATGATTCGTTTGGCGCGTGTTGGCGCCCGCAAGCAACCCTATTACCGCATTGTCGTGATCGAGAAGGACCGCGCCCGCAACGGCCGCTCCATCGAGGTGGTGGGTACCTATAATCCCCGCACCAGTCCCGCTACCGTCGACCTGAAGCGCGAACGGATCGCCTATTGGCGCAGCGTGGGCGCCACGCTTTCGCCGACCCTGGAAAAGCTGCTCACCAAGAACCCGGCTCCGGCGGCCACCGAGCCCGCGGCGACTGAAGCCGCGTCCCCGGTTTCAGACCCCGCTGCGGCCTGATAATCCGCTCCGGCACAGCGGGTTAGCACTGGCCGGCCGGAACGCCCATAAGCTTTTGCTCTAAGCGGCTCTCCGTGGTACTATTCGCGCACGGTCTCAGAGACGCAATTTTCCGTACGGAACAGGTCAGGTGCAAGATCATGACCCAGGCAGATATGGTGCAGGTCGATGAATTGGTCCGCGAAATCGCACGGGCCCTGGTAGATGAGCCCCAAGCCGTCGAAGTGGAAGCTGTAAACCGCGACGAAAACACCGTCCTCAAGCTCCGCGTCGCCGCGCAGGATGTAGGCAAGGTAATCGGCAAGCAGGGGCGCACGGCCCGTTCGGTGCGTACCATCCTCGGAGCTGTCAGCATGAAGCTGCACCATCGCTACACGCTGGACATTCTGGAAGAGGGCGACGAGGAATGAGGCTTGACCTGCGCCCGGCGCTGTGGCGGAGCCGGAGGTAGCCTTGCCTCAAATCCCCGAGGCTTGGGTGTGGCTGGCGCGCATCCGCCGACCGCAGGGCCGCAAAGGCGAGGTCTTCGCCGACATCCTCACCGATTTTCCTGAAAAATTTGCTGAACGGCGGCTGCTGTGGCTCGTGCCCGGCGATCCCGGTCCTTCGTCTTTGGGGACCGGGAAGACCAAGCCCGATCCCGGAGAGGCGCGCCAGGTGGAGTTGACCAACCACTGGCTGCACAAGGGCGGCATCGTGCTTCACTTTGCCGGCTTCGACTCCATTTCGGCCGCCGAAGGCCTCGCCAGCCTCTATGTTGCCATCCCACGCGCCGAGCGGGCGACACTGGCCGCGCATGAATCCTATATCAGCGATCTCATCGGTTGTACCCTCGTCGATGTCTCCGAGGCCAAACCTATTGCGATCGGCCCCGTGACTGGCGTGGACCGCACCGCAGGCGCAGCTCCGCTGCTGGTCGTGCAATCGTCCACCAGCGAAATCCTGATCCCTTTCGCGAAAAGCTACCTGCGCCGCATTGACCTCGACGCCCGCCGCGTGGAGATGGCGCTGCCGGAAGGATTGGTGAACTTGAACGCGCCGGACAAGATTTAAGTTTGATCGTTGTTGCTCGATTCACCCGCTCACACCGAAGTTCGCCTTGGGTCAGGTTTCGTCTTGACGCAGCAGCTCCACGCCCCGAATGCAGTCTTTCCTTTGCTGCGCGGGCTGCCCATGGGCGACTGCGCTCGCGACCAGCGCAACGGAAAGCGAGAAGATTGCGAAGGTATCGGATAAGACCTTCATTCGTGCCCAAGCCCTTTCTCCGTAGGAGCAGCGACCCATTTAAACGCCAGCGGCTTCCATGCGCCGTCCTGCTTCAGCGCTAAGTGCTGACGCAGTGGCCCTGCGTGCCCGATTGCGCTCGATCACATGCGATCGAGCCGGCTCGCTGCATCGCGCCAGGCGGCTTCAATGGTCTCCTTGAGCGGCCTGGAGCTCACGTTGCGCGCAAAGCCAAGCTGCTTCCCTCTGGCTGTGATAATCTCGCAAATCGGCATTTCGCCTTGCTTCCAATGTTCGCGAGCACTCGGCTCCCGTTCTTTCACGGTCCTCTCTGCGTCTGTCATCTTGTCCCCCGATCTGCTTCCAGCTCCGCAAGCACCGCTACCCCGCGCCTCAAAACGGTTTCCATGCGCCGTCCTGCTTCAGGGCCAGTTGAATGGGGCGGGGCGGGCCCATGGGCGGAACAGTGACCTCGATCCACAGCTCCTGCCCGGCCTTCAGCGGCAAGGGACTCTGCGCAGTGTCGGCGATGTAGAAGTCCGTGCTCGCATCCAGCAGCATCTGGTCGCAGGGCGCGCCGGGAGCCGCCTCGACCTGCTGCCCTTCATCGTGCAGGCCGGGATCCTGGATGCGGATAGCGACCAGCTTGTTGTTCTGCACTTTCAGGTCCGCAGGAAAGTACACCGTTTGCGGATGGCGCAGGAAATAGGGCCCCGGCTTGATGGCGCCGCTCACGTCGCGCGGAAACGTCGCGTCCTTGGCCGAGGGCAGGGTGCTCTGGCAGCCGTCGACGGTGAGTTGCAGCGAAAGATAGCGGCCGCGCATGGGCAGCTCGGGATCGAAAGCCGCGGCGCGCGCCCACACGCGCGGGCAGGTCCAGCGCTGGTAGAGGTATTTGGCCGCGATCGAAGAGACGAGCAGGAACTGGAAGATAAGCAGCGCCAGTGAGACGCCGGAAAGCGTAAAGCGTCCGATCTTCATTGCGCACCCCCCGCGCCCGGCACCGGAGCCTTGGGCGGCGGCGTCATGCCTGCGAGAAGCCGCCGCCGCATTTTTTCGAGTGCCCAGCCGCCCAAAAGAAACAGAACGCCCAGCCCGATCAGTCCCAGCGACCGGCCCATCTTGCTGAAGAGGTCGCTGAAATAGAACCAGCCGACGGCAACGGCGAACCCCACAATGCCCAGGTTGACCAGCGCGCGCGAAACCAGGCGCACGCCCCACCACGATAGAAAGACGGCAAATGCAGCCACGAGCGCGTAGGTGAGCAGATTGGGGGATGTGAAGGTGCTGGTCCCTTTCACTCCGTTGCCGTATTCAAAGGTCTCTGTCGAGGTGCTATAGCACCAGGGCAAGGCGATGGCAAAGCCGATGGCCAGGGCAATGGGAATCAGACCCTTGTGCCCGTGGAATGCGGCGATGACGAGCGGAATGGCGGCGATGGCGACCCAGGCCCACACGCGCGTACCGAAGGGAATAAAGCTCTGCTCACTTGACAACGACTCCCAACTCGTCAGCATCAGGCCGACACCAATGACCGCGCCAATCGCGCCCGCCGTGAACAGAATCCCCTGCACCGCTTTGCGCCGCGATGCAATGAAAAATGTGATGTAAAAGATGGCCCAGGTGAAGTAGAGCCGGCCCATGTACGGTTCAGCGCCGATGTAGCCCTGCATGCGGTAGCCAAGTTCGCAAAAGATCCACGCCGGAACCAGCAGCAGCGCCAGAATCTGCTGCGGCTGATCGCGCAGCAGCATCCATCCGGCCAGCGCAGCCAGCGCCCACAGCAGCACCGCGGCCGGCCAGTGCTCCTGGATGTTGAAGATCTGGCCGACCAGCGCGATGGCGGCGCCGGTGGCGACGGTTCCCACGGCGTGCAGCGCAGAGGAAAGGCTGCGAAAGTTTTCTCGCGCCAGGCCGCCGCCGAGATGAAACACGGCGACCATGGCGATGACCAGCGCGTAGCGCGCGCCGGGCCCCAGTTGGTCCCAGTGCGCAGAAACAAACAGCACCACGCCGCAGGCCAGCAGGATGGCGCCGAGAATGAGCGCGGTGATGCCTTGCCAACGCAATCCGGCGGGGGTTGCGCGTGCGGCGCTCGATTGCGCTTCGTATACGCGAATGCGGGCTACAGTCTCAGCATCGAGCACGCCCGCCGATTGCCAGCGATTCAACAACGATTCAATGTCTGCCATGGCTTTTGGCTGCCATTATAGGCCGAGCGGTTATTCCCAGGTTAGGCGCAAAAACAGAGACACGCCGACTGGGGCACCCGGCCGGGGCGGCAACCTGTCAAAAATAGCAGCCGGGGTGCGTTTTTTGGCGCAGTTCGCTGTCCCCGGGGGTAGGCTGGTATCTGAATTATGGTCGCGCCAGGCGATGCATCGGGGCGCTTGTACCATTTTTCGGGCCCATCCAGCCGCGAACCCCGACGCGGCAACTCATCATTGAAAAAAGGAGAACGAGTATGAGCGCAGATTCCGCTGTCACCATGGCCAGGCATGCCATAACCTGGTCCACCGTAATCAGCATCCTGATCATCCTGGCCGGCATCGTAGCGATTTTCGTGCCTCTGGCCGCCGGCCTCGTGGCCACCATCACCATCGGCTGGCTGCTGGTGTTTGCCGGCGTGCTGCACCTGGTGTTCGGCTGGCACACACGCGCCGTCGGCGGCTGGATATGGGGACTCTTGCTGGGGCTGATCTATATCGCAATCGGCATTTACCTCCTGGTTCATCCCCTCGGCGGCCTGGCCGCGCTCACGCTTGTGCTGGGCTGCTACCTGTTTGCCGAGGCGATCCTCGAGTTCATTCTGGCGTGGCGGCTGCGTCCCGTGGGCGGGTCGGGCTGGCTCATCTTCGATGGAATTGTTACCCTGATTCTCTCGATTCTGATCTGGATATCCTGGCCTTCAAGTACGACGTGGGTGATCGGCACACTGGTTGGAATCAGCATGGTCTTCAGCGGCACCTCACGCCTGGCGGTGGTTTCGGCCGCGCGGAGAGCCATGGCCCAGGCTGCGTAAACAAAAGGGGCTCGCGCAGCAAAGCAGCCGGGAACTGCCGCCGCAATTGCCAGCGCCGGGAGCACAGGCGCTCTTGGCGCGAGCCTCTGACTTTTTCTCGGGAATAGAACCGTGGCAACCGTAATTCCACTTGGAGATGTGTCGCGACGGACGCGCCGCTTTCCGGCCGCGACGCTGGTCATCATTCTTGTCAACGTGGCTGTATTTCTGCTTGAGCTGGAGCGGGGCAATGCGTTCGTCAATCAATGGGCGTGTGTCCCGGCACGCATCGAGCACGGGCGCGCCCTCGTCACGCTGGTGACGGGAACGTTTCTTCACGCCGGATGGATGCATATCGGCGGCAACATGGTCTTCCTATGGGCGTTCGGTCCGGCCATGGAAGATGCCATGGGCCGCATCCGATACGTGGCGTTCTACCTGATCGGCGGCGTCATCGCCATGCTGGCGCAGGTGGCCGGCAGCCCCAGTTCGCACATTCCCTGCCTCGGGGCCAGCGGCGCCATTGCCGCAGTGATGGGCGCCTTCATCATGACCTACCCGCGCGACCGCATTCGTTCCCTGCTCTGGATCTTCATCTTCATCCGCATCACGTTCATCCCCGCGGCACTGCTCATCGGCATCTGGTTCGCCATTCAACTGCTCGATACCGCTGGCTCGGTGGCCACGATGCAATCGGGTGGCGTGGCCTACCTGGCGCACGTGGGCGGCTTTCTCTTTGGGGTCGTCACTTCGCGCCTGTGGGTGCGCCGGCGTCAATACCAGTACGGCGCGTAGCCGCCCCGGAGGGCACTTGACAGCGATTGCGGAATGGGTTACTTTGCAGTACAAAGTGAGTTTGGCATGCAGAACCTCAACAAGGTCCTGGGCGACATCAGCAGCATCCGCATGCAGATGGCGCGCAGCACCGATTTTCGGGGGTATGGGCCAGCGACGCTGGCAGGAACGGGGGTCCTGGCGATCGCAGCCGCGATGGCGCAAGGCCGCTGGCTGCCTGATGCGGAGCATCACGTTGCCGCGTACGTGGCGATGTGGATCTCAGCCGCCGCAGTTTCGGCGGCGTTGATCGGGGCGGAAACAGTGGCGCGCACGCGCCGCATGCATCGCGGCATGGCCGACACCATGCTGCGCATGGCCATTGAGCAGTTCCTGCCGGCGGTGGCTGCGGGCAGTCTGATCACCTGGGTGCTTATTCACTACGCGGCGGCGGCGGCGTGGATGCTGCCCGGACTCTGGCAGGTCATCTTCAGCCTGGGCGTGTTTTCGTCGTGCCGCTTCCTGCCCAAACTCATGATCGCTGCCGGCATCTGGTACCTGATGACCGGGCTGTTCTGCATTTCGCTGGCCGATGCCCGCGCGCTTTCGCCGTGGGCCATGGGCATCTCCTACGGAGCCGGACAACTGCTGGTGGCCGGAATTCTCTTGTACCACGCGCGGAAGGAGCGAAATGAAATCTAAGCCTCGAGCGTACGAAGGCCGCTTCGCCTACGAAGGGCTCGACCGCGTGATCCACGAACGCGCCAGGCTGAGCGTGCTCACTTCGCTGGTGGCACATCCCAAGGGCCTGGCATTCAACGACCTCAAGGAGCTGTGCGCGCTGACCGACGGCAACCTGAGCCGGCATCTGCGCGTGCTCGAAGAGGCGAAGATGGTGGCCATTGAGAAGGGACTCGATCGCAACCGGCCCCAGACCATCTGCCGCATCACCGCGGCCGGCCGCAAAAGCTACCTTGAGTACCTGGCGACGCTGGAGCAGGTGATCGAGGATGCCGCCGCGGCCATGAAATCGGAACCGCAGCCGGCTGCTGCGCGCAACCTGGCGGCAGAGCGAGCCTGAATTTTTTTGTGCGTCAACTTTGCGCTGCAAAGCGCGAATGAGTTTGGCCAATCACTTTGCGGCGCAAAGCGAATGAGCCTGACCGAATCCAAATTGAAAGGAAATGAAAATGAGCGATTTTTCGATAATGCAATCGAACTTGCAGGCAAAGATCAAATCCCGATCGATGGGCTTGAAGCTGATGGTGGTATGCGCTCTGGCGCTGCTCATGACCATCCCTGCACTTTTTGTATATTTCGTAGTTAACGACCGCAGCCAGCGCTCAGAGGACGTGGTGCGGCAGATCAGCGACGAGGTGGGCGGGCAGTTGACCTTTCTGGGGCCGACGCTCGCCATCCCGTACAGCGTTCCCGCGCACTCCGCGGCCGAAGAGACAAAGCACGGCGTCTATCTCGTGTTTCCGGCGCGGGCGTCGGCCCATGCGAAGACCAGCACCGAGGAGCGCCACCGCTCGCTCTTCAAGGTCCCGGTATTTCAGGCGGACCTCGAGCTTGACGGCGATTTCGATCTGACCGGTGTACCGGCCGCAGCCCCGGCGGGTGCGGAACTCGATTGGAGCCGCGCCGAAATCCTGGTAGGCGCCAGCGACGCTCGCGGGGCGCGCGCCGATGCCACCATGACGTCCGGCGGAAAAACATCTACTCTCGCTCCGTCGCAGTTGGGGAATAGCCTTTCGATGGAAACCGCGCAGGCCGGGCCGCTCAAGCTGATGCTTTTCGGCGCCGATGCTCATGATTTCGCCAGCCCCAACGCAAAATTCAGCGTCTCCACGGCCCTGCGCTTCTCGGGCGCGCAACGCATCGCCATCCTGGCTTACGGCAAGACCACGCATCTCGTTGTCGACGGAGACTGGTCGAGCCCAAGCTTCGACGGAGGCTTTCTGCCCGTCACCCGCAGCATTTTCAACAATGGATTCAATGCCGAGTGGTCGGTTCCCTACATTGCCCGGGGCGTCGCGGCCGAAGGCGAAAGCAACCTGATCAGCGGCCTCGACGCTACCGCTCTGGGTGTCTCGTTTGTTGAGACTGCCGACCCTTACCAGTCGGTGACGCGCTCGCTCAAGTACGTGTTGCTGTTTCTGGGGCTGCTTTTCCTCAGTTACTTCATCTTCGAGGCCACCACCGGCAAACGAGTTCACCCCGCGCAGTACATCCTGGTGGGCGTCGCACAAATCATCTTCTATCTGCTCCTGTTGTCTCTGGCGGAAAGAATCGGCTTCGATTTTGCTTTTCTGGCGGCGGGCGTGGCCACCGTGGCGCTGTTGTCGGCCAATGCGGGCTGGATCTTCACCAGCCGCAAGGAGGGATTCAAGGCGCTTGCTGTCTTTACGCTCCTCTATTCGCTCATCTACATGCTGCTTCGGCTTGAGGACAACGCGCTGCTGGTGGGCGCGATTGCCAGCTTCGCCGCCATCGCGGCGGCGATGTACTTCACCCGCGGCATCGACTGGTACAGTTCGCTGCCGGATAAAGGGCGTCAGGCGCTGGCCTCGGAAGCGCCGAAGCCGTCAGCGTAGCGCGCGGAGGTCAGGGCAATCACGATGACGCCGGAAAACAAACGGAAACTGCATGTAGCCATCATCATGGACGGCAATGGGCGGTGGGCCGCGCAGCGCGGCCTGCCGCGGGTCGCCGGGCATCGCGCCGGGATTGGAGCAGCATGGCGGACCGTGGAGCACGCCGACGCGATCGGCGTTCGCTGTCTTACGCTCTATGCCTTTTCGTCGGACAACTGGCGGCGTCCGGCGCCGGAAGTGCAAAGAATTTTCTGGCTGCTCCGGGCATTCCTGCGCATGCAAACCCCGCGCATGCGCGAGCGCGGCGCGCGGCTTGAAGTGATCGGGCGGCGCGACCGCATCCCGGCGCCGGTGCTGCGCGCGATTGAAATGGCGGAAGAGGCTACGCGCGGCGGGCGGGGAACGCATCTGCGCGTCGCCATCGATTACTCTTCGCGCGATGCCATTGCGCGCGCGGCGTGTGCGGCGGCTGCGTCGAGCCATAACGCATTGTCGCGCCCCGATGATCTGCGGGCCTCGATGACGCACGCGCTCGCGGCCGGGAGTGGTGAAGTGGATCTGCTGATTCGCACCGGAGGGGAGAAACGGCTCTCAGACTTCCTGCTGTGGGAATCAGCATATGCGGAGCTGGTCTTTACCGACCGCATGTGGCCGGACTTCGATGCGGCGGACCTGGATGCGGCGCTCAGCGAGTTCGCGAGGCGCGAACGGCGTTTCGGCGCCGTCCCGGCCGCCGCTGCGCCTCAGGACCATTCGCAAGACAAGGCGGTTCGCAGTTCAGCCGCTTAAAGGAGCGAGAATGCAACCCGATCGACTGCGGCGCATCCGGTTCTGGCTGCTCGTCTTCATGGCAGGTCTGATGCTGAGCGGCGTAACGGCATTCCCCTTGCGCAGCGAAGTCAGCTGGCTCGACTGGGTTTTGCCCGAGGGATGGCTGCGCCCCGCCGCGGAACATACCGGATTGTTCGCGTGGATCGACCAAGTCAACCAGGCGATTTCCCTCACCGATGCGCGCTTTCCATTTCTCGCCTATGGCACCGATTGGCTCGCCTTTGCGCACTTGGTTATCGCGGTGGCATTCATTGGCCCGTTGGTTGATCCCCTGCGCAATAAGTGGGTGATCCTGTTCGGATTGATCGCGTGCGCAGGGGTCGTTCCCCTTGCCCTCATCGCCGGGCAGGTTCGGGACATTCCCCTGCCGTGGCGGCTGATCGATTGCTCCTTCGGATTGCTGGGGAGCATCCCACTTGCGATATGCCTGCGCCAGATTGGCCTCATGGAGCGCAGCCTCAGCCCGATATCATCAAGACCGCGATGACGCGGAGCCGGGAAAGTTCCCTGGAAGATTCGATTTGAGGATGCTGGGTCCCCACCTCTTATCATCAATACAATGCGCTTCGATATCGTCACCATCTTTCCGGAGTATTTCGAGGGCGTGCTTGCCCACGGGATCGTGCGGCGCGCGCTCAAGCAAGGACTGGTGACGGTGGAGACGCGCGACCTGCGGGCCCACGCGCACGACCGTCATCGCAGCGTGGATGACCGCCCATTTGGCGGCGGCGAAGGCATGGTGCTGAAACCGGAGCCGCTGGCCGAAGCGTTGGAGGAGCTGGGCGTCGGCGTGAAGGCACAGCGCCGCGGCAATGCCGGCGGCGAACCCACCCTTTCCGAGCAGGGAGCAAGGGAGCGAGGGAGCAAGGGGGCGGCCACACGCGTGATTCTGCTCTCGGCGCAAGGGAGGGTTTTTACGCAGGCAATTGCGCGCGAGTTCGCCGGCCTCCAGCGCGTGGTGCTCATCTGCGGGCGTTACGAGGGTGTCGACGAGCGCATCAACGAGCTCTACTGCGACATGGAGCTTTCCATCGGCGACTACGTGCTGAGCGGCGGCGAGGCCGCGGCGGCCGTGGTCGTCGATGCAACCGTCCGTCTCATTCCCGGCGCGCTGGGCAACCAGGCTTCGGGCGAGTTTGAGAGCTTTGGCGCTGCCGACGCCGAGATCGATGTTGGCGTGGAGGGCGTTCCGCGGTCGCAGCACGGAGCCGGCGGCCTGCTGGATTACCCGCATTACACGCGGCCGGCCGAGTTTGGCGGCCTGCGCGCGCCCGAGGTCCTGCTCAATGGCGATCACGCGCAGATTCGCCGCTGGCGGCGCGAGCAGCAGCTGAAAAAGACGCTCGAAAATCGGCCCGACTTGCTGGAACGCGCCGCGCTCAGCGCCGAAGACCACAAAATTCTTGAGAATCTGAAGAGCTGAGCGAATTCAAAGATGTCCCGGAGCAGAGTCGGCGGTGTCAGCGGGGCTAGCGAAGTCAGCAACCGTCCTGACTCCGCCAACACCGCTAACTCTGCCGACTCCGCTACTAGGGACACAGCATCCCTGGCTGCCGGTTGAGGCAACTCCGCAAGTTCGCGGACCAGAGCCAAATTGATCGAGGTGAGACGAGGCGGGTTATCGGGCGATGTTAACGGTGAGGTTCATATCCATGGCGACAGGCTGGTTGTCTATTGTGCCGGGATGGTAGTGGAACTGGCGGACGGCGTCAACCACGCGCGCGTCCCAGAAGAGGTTGTACGGCTTCACAACCTGGATGTTTTGTGGAACTCCCTTTTCGTCCACGGTGAAGGTGAGGCCGACCTCGGCGCCATCGGGAATCATGAATTGTGCAAATCCCGGGGGGATGCTGAGATTGGCCGAATCGATGAGAGCAGGGGGAATAACCCCGGTGCTTACGCGGGCGGGGGTTGGGGCATTGGCGTCGTCCACGGGCGTGCTGGCCTTTGCCGCTGCGGGAAGGAACAGCGAGGGGAGCAGAAGTCCGACTGCAAGTATACGGCGCATTTATTTCCTCCATGGCCACGGTAGTGACCGTCATCAGAATCCACCGAACCATGCACGATTGTCAAGCGTTTTGTTCACAGTTAAATATTTCAATAGGTTTAAGGAGGCGATCTCTCAGTTTTTTCATCCATTATTCAAGAATGTGCTAGTTTTCCACAGGAGACAAAGCCACCTGACCTCTCATTCGAGGGCTCTGCTACGCGCAGTTTCAGATGGCAGCAGCGATTCATGTGCGCGCAAGGATGCGCGCAGCAGGGATGCCAGAACTACAGGCGGCGCTTTAAAAAGGCCGGACAGGCGCCGGCTGGTCCGCCCCCACCTGTCCGCGGGCAATTGAGGCGTCGTAGAAACTCTCGCCGCGGATGGGGACGCCCGCCATGCGGCGAAGCATGGCCAGCTGGCCGGTATGCGTCAGCGCGTCGGCCACGGGTCCCTGCATCAGCCGCTCCACGGGCGCATGCAGGCGTTTGCGCGAAGCCAGGTAGGCGTCGAATGCGGCCAGCGCGGCGAAGAAGCGCTGCTCTTCCTTCGCCCATTCGAGGGGTTCTGAGCGGCGCCAGCGCTCTTTGCCCTGCGCCATGCTTAGCGCCCAATCGAACAGATCGCCCATGTGGGCCACAATCGCCACCGGCGTACGGCCGCCGCCGTTGTAGTTGCCGAACGAATCAGGCGCGTTTTCCAGAGCCCGAGCCGTGCGATAGGCCAGCGCGGCCAGGCAATGGCGGAGGAGATCGCGTTTTTCGTCCATGGCGGAACTATACCGTAACAACCGGTACCGACTCGAGAAAATGGCGCATCGGGGCCATTAGGCGCTTCCCGCCATGTTTGATAAACTGGAGGTTCAGTTCAATCGCAGGAAAAACCCATGTCAATCCATCCCGTAATGCAGCGCCTGGCTGAGAAGTTGAAGCGCGACGATTTGCCGGCCTTTGTCCCCGGCGACCAGGTTCGTGTGCAAGTGAAGATCAAGGAAGGCGATAAGGAGCGTTTGCAGGCCTTTGAGGGCCTCGTCATCGCCGTCAACAAGGGCCCGCAGGGAACCTTTACCGTGCGCAAGATGAGCTTCGGCCAGGGCGTCGAGCGCATCTTCCCCTTCAACTCCAAGGTCGTCGACAAGGTAGAGCTGGTGCGCAGCTACAAGGTGCGGCGGTCCAAGCTCTTTTATCTGCGCGGCTTGCGCGGCAAGGCGGCGCGCCTCAAGGAAGTGGATCGCGAAACCGGCAAGGTGCGCGCGTAAACTTCAGGCTTCAGGTGTGTCAGGTTTCAAGGTTCAGCGGCTTGCGGTGAGTGAGTGATGAGCGATGCACCGCCAGCCGAATTCCAGATCGGCTCGCGACCCCGGCTTGGGCCGGGGTTTTTGCATCGCGCGATTCAAGCGCTTTGTGAGCGGCCAGTCGAGACTGCACAGTAGGTTTCGAGCTGCGTTTCCCACAAAAAACTGGAAGCTCAGTGTCCGCGCGCGAACGGCCCTTCCTATACTTGTCGCATGGCCAGAGTTGCGGCGGATGCTGCGATGCGCGAAGTGTCCACGCCGGTTTGCGGGTGGCGGCTCGAAAACGCTGCGCGCCGCAACGGCGCAACGTGCATCGCCGGACTCGACGAGGTAGGCCGCGGTCCGATGTTTGGCCCCGTGGTCGCGGCCGCCGTCATTCTTCCCGATGGCTGGCGCCTGCGCGGCCTTACCGATTCAAAACTCCTCAAGGAAGAAGAGCGCAACCGCTTTGCCATGGCCATTCGGCTCAAGGCCGTGGCCTGGGCTATTGCCGCCGTCGACGTGGAGACCATCGACCGCATCAACATTCGCCGTGCGTCGCTGCTGGCCATGCGCATGGCCGTGGAGCAGTTGCCGCTCGCGCCCGATTATCTGCTCATCGACGGCTGCGACACCATCGACTGGCCCTGCGCGCAGCAGTCCGTCATCGGCGGCGATGCGCGCAGCCTCTCCATCGCCGCTGCCAGCGTGCTGGCCAAGGTGCATCGCGATGCCCTGCTCGTCGAGTTCGACGCCGTCTATCCCGGCTACGGCCTGGCGCGGCACAAAGGCTACTGCTCGCCCGAGCACCTCGAAGCGCTGGCACGCCTCGGCCCCACTCCCCTGCACCGCAAGACCTATCAGCCTGTGGCGCAAAGAATGCTTCAATTCGAATAGCGCCGATCGCATCGCCGGCATCGATAGGCTTTGAAAGGCACGCCTCAGCCGTGCCGCCTCGCGCGTCGGTGTTTTGAAAGGGCACGGCTTCAGCCGTGCCATATAGTTCGCATAGAACATCGGGCTTTAGCCCCTGAGGGACGTTCTCCTCAACGCCAAAGGTAATCAAATAGACTGTCGTTGACATCGTTCGTCTGAAAGCGTCTGTTCTCCATCCTCCCCCTTGGAGGCCGCGATCGTGCAAACCGTCTTTCGTTCCGGCATCGTCGCCGCATTGCTCGCCGCCGCGCTGGCTTGCGCTGGACAGGGTGCGCCGCAAACAGCGTCTGGGCCACCGAAGACGCCCACCGGCTCGCTCTCGGGCACCGTCTACTGCGCCGACACCAATGAGCCCGCGCGCCTGGCGCAGGTCCACCTGTTCCGCATCTCCGACAAGGAGTTTGGCAGTCAAAGCCAGGGCCAGACCGATCTTGACGGCCGGTTCGCGTTAAGCCATGTCGATGAAGGCGACTACTACGTTGTCGCTGTGCTACCCGGATATGTGAATCTGCTCAGCAGTCTCACCAAGTCGCATCTCGACGCGATGACGGCCGACGACCGCAAGAATCTGCTGGCGCAGATTCCCAGCGTCACAGTTTCGCCCGATCAGCCGGCGGAGGTGTCCATCCGGCTGGAGCGCGGTGCCGAGATTGACGGCACCGTAACCTACGACGACGGCAGCCCCGCGATCGGATTGCGCATAAGCTACAACCTGAAATCGCCTGACACCGAGGGCGGCCCGGGCGCATATGAGCTGATGAGGATGGAAGGGATATATCAGCAAAACGGGCAGCCCATCACCGACGATCGTGGCCACTTCCGCATTCTTGGCGTTCCGCCCGGCGAGTACCTGGTGCACGTAACGATTCCCACGCGATCGAGCGATCAGGAGGAAACGAATCAGCCTGCCATGCTCGAAGGGCCCTATCGGCCCAGCGAACTGGAAGTGTATGCCGGCGGCGCTCTCCGCGCCAGCAAGGCTCAGGCAGTTGAGGTGGACGCGGGTGGCGCTGCAAGAGATGCCGACATCACGATTCCGCTCAGCAAGCTGCACACCATTCGCGGCCAGGTGCAGCTCAAGAGTTCAGGCCAGCCTCCGGCTTCGGCCAACGTGCAACTGCTTTACGCCGACACGCGCGAAGAAGCGCGCTCGGTCTTCGCTCCCAACGGTCAATTCGAATTCTTCTATGTGCCCGAGGACAGCTTCGTCCTCCGCGCCGCGGCCGGATCTCAGGCGCCACCGGATCTCGATGCGCTCGGTCCCGAACCCCAACGCATCGTGTGGAGCTTTCCCCAGGCCGGCGAAGGCTCGCCCGAGTTGCCGCTTCTGCTTACCGGCAATGTCGACAATCTGACCATCGCCGTTCCGGATCCCGACACCAGGAAGAAGGGGCCGACGATGGAGATTACGCAAGACGGCGGGTACACTTCGGTCGATTCTGCTTCTTCTGACTCTCCGGTCGATTCTTCCTCGGATTCGACCGGCACGCCGCAATAGCCGGCCAAAGATTCGGCCCCTGGAGGGAAGCGCCGCTTTGTCTTCAACAGCTTGCAGGCCGCAGGTGGAATTTTTCCCCGCAACTGCCGATAGAGCGATGGCGTAAGTAGCGCGCCTCATGTGGAGGGCTAAATCGTGTCGAGTATGGGCATCACCAGCAGCCTTCTTTCGCAGATCGTCAGCTCACCGTCAACTGAGAACCAGTTCGTTACCGACCTGAACCAGCTGGCGCAAGACTTGCAAAGCGGCAATCTGACCGCAGCGCAACAGGACTACGTCACCCTTTCAGAAGACGCGCTGAATGGCGCGGCTTCGTCGACCGCGACCAGCTCGTCGAGCGGAATTACCGGCAGTCTGTTGTCAGACATCGCATCCTCATCCAGCAGCTCCGCTTCGTTTGTCAATGAACTGAATCAGCTGGGATCGGATTTGGAGAACGGCTCCCTGTCTTCAGCTCAGAGTGACATGCTGAGCCTGGATTCGACGGCATTGAACGCTGCGTCTGCGGCTGGAACGGGCAACAGCGCGAGTTCATCGACGACGAGCTCAGCAGCGCAGGCCAGCCAGGGGCAGGTTACCGAGCTGGTTGAGGCGATCGTGGATGCGATGGAAGCCGGCGACGACTCGGTTGTCAGCAGCGGCCTGTCGGAACTGGCTTCGCTTTCGCCGAGTGCCGCGGGCGCCAGTGTTCTGGAGCAGGAAAGCGAAAACTTCGGATCGAGCACTTCGAGCACTTCGCCAAGTTCGATCAGCCAGATCGTGCAGAGCATGGACTCTGGCCCCGACAGCACATCTACGTTGAGTTTGCTGGCCTAGATCGTACGTTCGTACGTTTCTACAAGCCGTTCAGCGCCGGAGGGATGCTTTCCGCCCAGCGGCAGGGGATTATTCCTGCGGGTGGCCCTAGGCTGCCACAGTCTGCTGGGCTTTGCGGCGTTTTCGCCATGCCAGAACCGGACGCGCCAGAAGCAGCACCAGGATGACCAGCGTGAAGGGCGCGGGGGATATAACGCCGGTCTTCACCTTCCACCAGTAATGAATCGTGGCCGTGATCGCGGCCAGGTAGATGAGCCGGTGCAGGCGGTTCCAGTTTTTGCCGCCCATCTTGCGAATCGCCCACGTGGTCGAAGTGAGCGCCAGCGGCAGCAGCGCCAGGTAGGTGGCCATGCCAGCAATAATGAAGCGCCGCCTGGTGACGTCGGTCTTGATGGTGCTCCAATCGAAGCCCGCGTACAAACCCAGCCAGGTGAGCATGTGCAGCGAGGCATAAAAGAAAACGAAGAGGCCGATAAGGCGGCGGAACTTGATGAGCCAGTTGAGATGCTGCGGAAACAGCGCGCGCAGCGGGGAGATGGCCAGCGTGGCGGCCAGCATCCACAACGCCGAAAGCCCGGTGACGGAAGCGATCTCGGCCGTGGGATCGGGACCAAGCGTGTTGTTCACCGCGTGCCAGGCGAGATTGGCCGCCGGCAACAGGCAACCGATCCAGACCAGCGTCTTGAGAAGGATGAGCGTCGAAGGTTTCATGGTTAACAAGTCAGCGGGTTAGCGAGTCAGCAAGTCGGCGAGTCAGCCCGTCGCCAAGTTCTCCTATATGGAGAAAAAATGAAAGCGGGCTAGGCTCGCGAGTGTTCTTTTCTGTTCCCTGTTCCCTGTTCCCTGTTCAGTAGTATTTGTTCAGATCCATTCCTTGATACAGATAGGCGACCTGGTCGGTATAGCCGTTGAACATGAGGGTGGTGCGCCGCTGCGCGTAAAACGGCAGCCCGATGCGGCGCTCTGTTTTCTGGCTCCAGCGGGGATGGTCGTGGTTGGGGTTGACGTTGGAGTAGAAGCCGTACTCGTTGGGCGCCTGGTCGTTCCAGGTGGTCTCGGGCTGCTTGGCCACAAAGCGCATAGTCACGATGGATTTCGCAGACTTGTAGCCGTACTTCCATGGCACCACGATGCGCACCGGCGCGCCGTCCTGGTTGGGCAGCGTCTCGCCGTATAGACCAAACGTGAGCAGCGTGAGCGGGTTCATGGCTTCGTCCATGCGCAGGCCTTCAGAGTACGGCCAGGAAATCCCGGGATCCTCGACAGCCCACTTTTCCACATGGCGGTCGTAGTAGGAAAGGAACTGCACGTACTTGGCCGTCGACAGCGGCTGGCACTCCTTGATGAGTTCCGAGAGCGAGTAGCCAACCCAGGGAATCACCATGCTCCACGCCTCCACGCAGCGATGGCGGTAGGTGCGGTCTTCCAGTGGGTGCAATTTCAGCAGGTCATCGATGTCGAACGTGAGCGGCTTTTGCACCAGCCCATCCACCTTCACGGTCCACGGGCGCGTGGGCAGGCCGCCCGCGTTCTGGGCCGGGTCGCCCTTATCCACTCCGAACTCGTAAAAATTGTTGTAGTGCGTGATGTCTTCGAGGCTGGTCAATTGCTCGCCGGTGGTGGTCAGCGGGCTGTGGACGGTTTGCAGCTTGGTTCCGGCCTGCACCGCGCGCGGCGACGCGAGTTCGGCCAAGCGCTCTGCGCCGAGGGCCGCTGCGCCCGCGGCGGCCGCGCCCTTCAAAAAGCGCCGCCGCGAAAGGTAGCCGTAGTATTCGTCCCGGGAGGTGATCTCAGACGATGGGATATCTGGCGGTTTGCCGATGAGCATGGTTCACCTCGCTTGGGGAAGGCCCGTTCCTTATTAGACGCCTTCGATCATGGTGTAGTTACAAAATTCGATCCAAACGCGTGAAAAGTTACGGTGCCGGGCCTCGACTGGCGTTTCGACGCCGTCTCCCCGGATCTACTTCTTCTACGCGTTGAGCCACGAATTTGGATTTCCGCCCCGGCAACGAGTTACGCCGGCTTGCGCCAGGCAAAGACGGCCACCGGGTAGGTGATGCGGACGGCGCCCGATTCCCACCCCGCTGACGACGACCTGTCAGCGGGGGCCCCGGATTCGCGCCGCGCCGCCACACCCAGCGTGTCCGTGCCTCTGGTGACGTCGGCCTCAAAGAGCCCGTGAATGCGATCGGCGTTGCCCGGCTTGGGAAACGATCCGGCGAGCAGGTCTTCGAGATCCCTTTCGAACTGCGTGAGTTCGATGCGCGCCACTTCAAGCCCCGTAATCTTGCCAAGCGCTTCAAATTCGGCCTGCGTCAAGGCGCGGGTGTGCGATGGGTCGCGCAAAATTTCCCAGTGATTGAATCGCTCCTGCGCTTCTTTTCTAGGCACCACGTCGCAAACCACGACCATTCCGCCGGGCTTGGTCGCGCGCCTCATCTCGGCAAGCGCGGCTGCCGGCTCCAGGAAATGGTGAAACGAGAAGCGCGTCACCACGCAGTCGAAATGATCCGCCGGGAACGGCAATTCGGTCGAGGAGCCCAGTTGCCAGGTGACATTCGAGACTCCCTGCTCCTGCTGGTAGCGTCGTGCGCGGTCGAGCATGGCGGGAACGAAGTCCAGGCCGGTTACGTGGCGGGCGCGCCTGGCGAAGAAGCACGAAATGATGCCCGGCCCGCAGGCCACGTCCAGAACCGAGTCGTTCGCGGTGACCGCAGCGCAATCGGCCATCAGGACAAGCAGCGCATCCTTGCCGTAGCCGTGCCGCTGCGCGAATGGCTCGGCCTGGCGCGTGAACTGGTCGAGGATATCGGCGTCGTGCTGCGTAAACTGCATAGAAAAAGTATGGCATTCGGCTGCCAGGGATGTATTCCTGCACAGCCCAACTTGGCCGCAAGCAGTCTATTCATCTCACGCGAAGCTGAATCCGCTCCTCTTCAATGGCAGCGTGCGCACGCGCTTTCCTGTCGCGGCGAAGATGGCGTTGCCCACCGCGGGCAGAATCGGCGGCAGCGCCGGCTCGCCCAGGCCGGTGGGCGGAAAATCGCTCTTGCGCCAGAAGACCTCAATCGCAGGGGCCTGGCGCATGCGCAGCATGGGGTGCTGTTGATAGTTGGCTTGATCCACGCGGCCGTTGGTCAAAGTGATCTCCTGCTCCATGTGGCTGAGGCCTTCGATGATGCCGCCACACGACAGGCTTTCGGCGGCAGCCGGATTGATAATCTGGCTGCCGATGTCGCCGGCGGCCCACACATGGTGCACCGTCACCTTGTTTTCGGCGTCGACGCTCACTTCGGCCACCTGGGCAAAGTAGCCGAGATGGCAGAAGTGGGCGCCCAGCCCCAAGCCGCGGCCACGCGATTTCTTGCGGTTGCGCCAGCCCGATTTTTCGGCCACAAGTTCGAGCACAGCCCTCATCCGCTCGGGATTCAACAGGTCGGGGTTGTGCGGATCGAACCTGGTGTTGCCAACGAGTGCGGCGTTGAGGATTTCGAGCTGAAAATCGAGTGGATCGCGGCCCGCGGCGGCGGCCAGCTCATCCAGAAACGACTGGTGCACGAATGCGTACGCATTGTCGCCGGGGGCGCGCAGAGCGCCGCAACGCAGCCATAGCGGAATGGTGCTCATGCCCAGCGAATAATTGGGAACGCGGCCCGCCGGGAACTCGCTGCCGCCGATATCGCCGGTCGACACGATCCGCTTATCTTCGCCGTAGGTAATCAGGTGCTGGCTCCAGGCGACGAGTTTGCCTTGCGCATCGAGGCCGGCTTTGAGGCCGATGGTGCCGCCGGGGCGATAAGCGTCGTGACCGAAGTCGTCTTCGCGCGACCAGGTGAGCTTGATGGGCTTGCCGACCGCTTTGGCCAGCCAAGCGGCCTCAACAACGTAGTCGTTCATCAGGCGCCGGCCAAATCCGCCGCCCCCGCGAATCAAATGGATTTTGATATTGCCGGGGTCCATGTTCAGCGCATTCGCCAAAAGTTCCAGACCGGCGCCGGGCTGTTGGCCCGTTGTCCAGATTTCCAGTTTGCCGTCGCTGTACGCGGCGGCTGTGCCCTGCGGCTCAAGCGGTCCGTGGGCCAGGAATGGGTAGGCATAAATGGCCTCGACCACCCTGGCTGCCGACTTGAGCGCTCCGTCAACGTCGCCGTCGCTGCGGACGGAAATGGCCGGCGGAGATTTCAGCAATTCCGCGGCGCGCTTGGCAAAGTCGTCGCTGTTCTGGCTGGCGCCGCGGCCGTAATCCCACTCCACCTTGAGGCTCTTGCGCGCGCTTTGCGCCTGCCACCAGGTATCGGCAACGATGGCGACGCCGGGCTCCATGCCCGGCTCCCACGGCGCCACCGCGTCGCCAGAAAGCGTGCCTGCGATGATGAGCACCTTGCGCACGCCGGGCAGCCTGGCCACTTCGTCGCAATTGGCGCTCTTCACCTTGCCGCCAAACACCTGGCATCTCTGGATGACCGCGTGGAGCATGCCGGGCAGCGTGATATCGATGCCGAAGATCGGCTTGCCGGTCACGATGGCCCGGTTGTCGACGCCGGGCTGCGACGTGCCGATGATGCGGTAATCCTTCGGGTCCTTGAGCCTGACGGATTGCGGGTCCGGCGGAGTGAGCGCCGCGGCTTTTACGGCCAGTTCGCCGTACCCAGACGTGCGGCCCGATTTTGCGTGGACCACTTTGCCGCAGCCGGTTGTGCATTCGCTCTCCTGCACTCCCCAGGTTTGCGCTGCCGCGGTAATGAGCATTTCCCGGTAGGCCGCACCCACACGGCGCAGCGGATCCCAGTTGATGGGAGTGCCGGTGCTGCCGCCGGTAGCCTGCGGTCCATACACGCCCTGGTCGAGATCGGCCTGCTCGACGCGCACATCCTTCCAGTCCACGTCGAGTTCCTCGGCGATCAGCATGGGCAACTCGGTCTTGATGCCCTGCCCGATCTCAGGATTCTTCGCCGTCAGGGTGACGGCCCCGCTGGGGTCGATGCGAACAAAAGCCACTGCCACAAAGGCGGGGCGTTTGCCGGGCCCTTGCCCAAAAGCCAGCTGCCAATTGTAGAGGCCCAGCGTGAAGGCGCCCCCTGCGACAGCGGTCATCTTCAAAAAGGATCGGCGGTTAAGATCTTCGAGGCTGCTCATGGTCTTCGTCCTCCTTGCGGCAAAACCAGAGTTGTTGTGAACTGTTTGTGGCATTCAGTGTCGCCGCTCCCTGTTGGTCGCGGCGACTCGGCGATTGCGGCTTCGGTGTGCATCGACTCTGGTTTTGGGTCAGCCTTTCTCCGCCGGCGCGTGCGCCATTTCCGCAGCGCGATGAATCGCCTGCCGGATGCGCGTATAGGTTCCACACCGGCACAGGTTGCCGCTCATGGCCGCGTCAATGTCGGCATCGGTGGGATGAGGCGTATGTTCCAGCAGCGCGGCGGCGGCCATGATCTGGCCGGGCTGGCAGTAGCCGCACTGGGGCACGTCCAGCGCTTCCCATGCCTGCTGCACCGGGTGGCCGGCGTCTGCCGACAGCCCTTCGATGGTGGTGATGGCCTCGCCGGCCACGCTTCCCACGTGGGTCATGCAGGAACGTACCGCTCTGCCATCGACCAGCACAGTGCAGGCGCCGCAGACTCCCAATCCGCAGCCGTACTTGGTCCCTTTCAGGTCGAGCACATCGCGCAAGACCCACAAAAGCGGCGTATCCGGTGGTACATCGACGGTCTTTACGTCGCCGTTCACATTCAGTTTCAGGGGCATTGGGGACACCTCATCGCAGGCGCCGGCGCACCAGGCCGGTGGAAGGATTTTCTGGTAAGGAACTGTAGTCGCGATGCCCGCGTGGGCGAAGTGACTGCGGTCACGAAGGCAGGGACCGAGGGAGCAATGCAAGAGACTGAGGGACTAAGGGACTGTGGGACTAAGGAACTAAGGGACTTGGGAGATTCGGCTTGGGCGCAAATGGCCACTGGCCCAGCCGGCGCGCGCGAACAAGATAAAGCGCAGTTCCGCTCGCGGCAATGGCGATTGCACCGGCAAGCTCGAAGCCGGCGCTGCCGCCTTTCGACTGGGCGCGCCGGGGATCGAAGAGCATGAATGCGAATCCGGCGATGGCTGCAAGCGGAGGCAGCGGATAAAGCGGCATGCGGAAGGGGCGCTCCAGCTGCGGCCGGCGCACGCGAAGCAGAATCACTCCCACCTGCTGGAGGAAAAATTGCAGCAGGATGCGCGTGATCACAAGCATGGTAATCACCTGCGTGAGCGTGAAGAAGCAGAACACCGCTCCCACCACGCCGAGGGCCACAAGCGAGCGGTGGGGAATGTTGTGCTTTGGGTGCACGGCGGCCAGGAAGCCGAAGTAATTGCCGTCGCGCGCGGCGGCGTAGGGCACGCGCGAGTAGCCGAGTTGCAGCGAGAAGACGCTGGCGAACGCTGTCCATACGATGAGAGCGGCGATCGTGTAGCCGGCCCAGCCGCCAAACGCCGACCGCGCGATGTCGGCGACGAGCTGCACGCGCAGCACGCCGGATTCACCGGCATGCGCCGTGCTGCCGCCCAGTGACACCAGCGCCGCCAGGTCCATGGCCACATAAATGCCCGCGACAAGCAGCACCGAGATCAAAATGGCGCGGGGAATGGTGCGCTCAGGCCGGCGCACCTCGGCGCCGAGGAACGTGATGTTGTAGTAGCCCCAGTAGCAGTAGGTGGCCAGCAGCACGCCCTGCGCCAGTCCGCCCCAGGCCCCCATCGATCCCAGCGCGGACGAAAGCGGAGGGGCCGCGGGCATGTGCCATCCGCCGGTTGTTGCCGCATGCGCGAAGCCCGAAACGATCACGCCAGCAAGAGCCGCGATGACACCGGCAAAAAGCACCCATGCCAGCCGCGTGATCGAGCTCAGGTTGCGATAGAGCAGCGCGGTTACCAGCAGGCACGCCGCGGCGGCGGCAAAATTCGAGTAATGGAGCGCGGGCAACGCGGCCAGCGGCGCCCGGTCGAGTCCCGGCCAGAACACCGCCAGAAAGCCCGATAGCCCGATACACCCTGAAGCAATCGACAGGGGCGCGGTAAAGCTCAACTGCCAGACGTAGAGAAAGCTCAGCCAATTACCGGGACCCTTGGGACCGTAGATCTCGCGCAGGAACGCATACGATCCGCCCGCGCGCGGAAAAGCCGCCCCCAGCTCGGCCCACACCAGGCCGTCCGCAACGGCAATGGCGGCGCCCACCACCCACGCCCACACCGAAAGCCGATAGCCCGTCGCGGCGATGACCAGCGGCAGCGTGATGAACGGGCCAACGCCGATCATCTCCAGCATGTTAAAGAGAACGGCCGAGCGCAGACCGATGCGGCGTTCGAGCGCGCCGGGGCGAGCCGCAGATGTCGGCAAGGTTTGCATGGGCCGCAATCCAGATTACTTTGTGATGCGGACCATTGACGAATGGCCCTGCATTGCCTGAGACTAGGGGCTTACTCATTACACGTGTGCATTCGGGGGTTTTGGGTGCCTGGCAAAGTCAGGAACAAGGCGGCGGTGGCGCAAGCCGACGGGAAGAATCCCCAGCACCAGCCCGCGCGCCAACCCTCCATCAAGGACATCGCACGCCTCGCCAAGGTCTCTCACCCCACCGTCTCGCGCGCGCTGCAGAACAGCCCTCTGGTCAACGCGCAAACCGCGGCCAAAATCCGCAAGATCGCCGAAGACACCGGCTATCGCGCCAGCGCCGTGGCGCGCGGTCTGGTGACGCGGCGCACCCGCTCCATCGGGCTCGTGGTCACCACCGTCGACGATCCCTTTGCCAGTGAAGTCGCCTGCGGCATCGAACAGGCTGCCAACGATTTCGGCTACGCTGTCTTCCTGGCCAACTCCAACGCCGATCCGCAACGCGAGCGCAGGGTCGTTCAGGCTTTTGCCGAGCGCCGCGTCGACGGCATTGTCGTGACCTCATCGCGCGTGGGGGCAGAGTATCTGCCCATGCTCGCCGATCTCGATGTTCCCATGGTGCTGGTCAACGACCAGTACCCGGGCGCGTTCGTCCATTCCGTCAAAATCGCCAATCCCGAGGGCAGCCGCATGGCCGCCGAACATCTCATCGCGTTGGGCCATCGCCGCATCGCCTATGTGGGCGATCGCAGCGGCTATCAGTCCGACACGGAACGCCTCGAGGGCTACAAGCAGGCCCTGGCCGCGGCCCGCATCGCATTTGCGCCCGAGCTGGCGGTGCAGGGCGACGGCCGGCCTGAGGCGGCCGTGGAGGCCGTGCGCACTCTATTCGCGCTCAAGGATCCGCCCACCGCCATCTGCTGCTACAACGACATGACCGCCCTCGGCGCCATGCGTGCCCTTCGCGCGCAACGGTTGCGCGTGCCCGAGGACGTGTCGGTGACCGGCTTCGACGACCTTTTCTTCGCCGCCTACCTCGATCCCGCCCTCACCACTATCCGCCAGCCCATGCGCCGCATGGGACAGATGGCGATGGACAATCTCTTCAAGCTCATGTCGGGCGAGGATTCAGTGGCGCAAATTAAGGTCGATGCGGAACTCATCGTGCGGGCTTCCACAGGGCCGGCTCGCGAGCACGCAAAGGAGAATCGCCGTGGGTGACGCAGGCCCCAAAAACGGCACGCCGGCGACTTTGACGCCGCTCAGCGTGTTCTGCAAAGACACGCCCGTCATCCCCGCCATCCGCAAGCCCGATACCGTCGAACTGGCGGTTGCGGCGCGCAGCCAGCTCATCTATCTGCTCACCGGCGATCCCGACAACGTGGAATCCATGATTCGCAGCATCCTCGCCGCCGGCAAGATTCCCATTGTCAATCTCGACCTGTTGAACGGATTCTCGCGCGACAAGTTCGCTGTCAACTACCTCAAGCGCGTGGGCGCGCGCGGCATCATCTCCACGCACCTTGACCCGCTGCGCCACGCGCTTTCCATCGGCCTCTACGCGGTGCAGCGCACTTTTCTGCTCGACAGCGGCGCCATGGACACCATCAGCAACCAGTTGAAGAACACCCAGGTGCACGCGCTCGAGATTCTTCCCGCATTGGTGGCGCCCAAGATGCTCGATCGCGTGCGCGCCATCTCGCCCGACCTGCCCGTCGTCGGCGGCGGCCTCATTCAAACCATGAAGGAAGTCGAAGACCTCCTCGCTCAGGGCCTGAGCGCTATCTCCACCAGCAATCCGCAGATGTGGATCAAGTAAGACAGGGAGTAGCCAGTAGCCAATAGAATGGCGGATCGCAAGCCCCAGCCTACTGCCTACTGGCTACTCCCTATTCCTGCATTATTCCGTGTCGGGATTCGGCAGAATCACGTCGCGCACGATCGCGTTCATCTCTGCGCAGGCCGCGATGAACTGCCGCAGCGTGCGCCGCGTTGAGCCGAAGGTGTCGAACTCCGCCGACGTGAGACCGTTTTCGTTGTACGCGCGTGCGAAGTCGGGAAATTTGTCGAGAAGCGTCTCGACGATGCGCGGGTCGACAGGCGTGTCGATGCGGTTGATGACCTCGATATCGCTCTCGTTGTAGCGCTTTTGCCAGGCGCAGGGCGGCGAGATGACCACGTCGCCGCCGATGAACTCGCTCCAGTGCATGTGATTGCGGAAGGCCGCCGATAGCAGCCGCAACCGGTAGCCGCGCTCGCGGTAAATTTTGTAGGCCTTCTTGAAGACTGCCACGCCCGCCCACTCCAGGTACCCGGGATCGACGGAGAGATTGAGCTTGTCGTGCAGCACCTTGAGCCAGTCGTCGAGCCGTCCCACCATCAGCGTGCACACCGGCCCCATGGTGGCAATGTCGAGGCCCGCCGCCTCGCGCCGCTTCAATCCGCGCTCCACGGCCTCGGCCACGGCGATGGCCTGCGGCAGCGTGAAGCTCACCGTGGCGTTGATGCTGATGCCGCGATACGTTGCTTCTTCAATGGCCGCGATACCGGCGTGCGTGGCCGCGATCTTCACAATCATGTTGGGCGCAAGCTGGCTGAAGCGCACCGCCTGCGTGAGCATCGCCTCGCTGTTGCGGTAGTTGCGCGGATCGGTTTGGATGGAAAGGCGGCCGTTGCGCCCCTTCTCGCGCTGGAAGATGGGCAGCAGCAGGCGCGCGGCGCTGGCCGAAATCTCCTCGACGATCCTCCACGAAAGCCCGTCTTCGGTCAGTTGCGGCTCGCGCGCCGCCAGTTCCAGGATGCGCGGCTTCCACACCGCCATCTCTTGTTTGAGCACCGAGACGGCGATCGACGGGTTGCACGTGGCGCCCACCGCGCCGTGACCGATGGAATAGGTCAGCTCATCCACTGCGGCCGAATCGTTCCACAGGCACGTGGGCGTGGTCTGCGTCATCATGTGCAGGGGACTCTTGAACTGTTGCATGCGGATTTTCGACTGAGGTGCGGAAGTGGTCGAAGCCATGCATCCTCCGGGAGATGCAAACGTGTGCAACCAAACCCTACCACCGCATCAACTCCGAGGTCAAGAAGCGAGACCGGCCCGGCCGTCTCTGGCGACTGTCTTGAATGACGACGCCTCGGGATGCCGATTCGCGGGTACTGGATAACTGGCAGCCGCTGCTCTTGATGATCCTGCCACTTCGGGCGTCGGCGATCTTTCAACGAAACGCTCAGCGAATCGAGATTCGGTACAGGTTCCGATGGACTGTGCTATTCACCCAGGCATAGTGGTCTGGGTCTTTGCCCGGAACCAGCTCTCCGCGCGCAACGGATACGGCTCCCTGAATCACGCTCGCCTCGGCCAGCGGCGCGATCCCTCCGTCTGGGAGATCTGGCAGGCTTTCCCCCGGACCGAGGGAAAGGGCCAAACTCCTTCCCGGGCCGCTCTGTGATGGACCCTCGACAGAAACGAACAGGAATTTGCCGTCCGTTGACCACCGTGGATAACAGTAGCTGGCGCAAAGACGATGAGGCGCCCCCCCGTCCAGCGGAATGGCCATAATCGCGGACGGAATTCGATTGGCCCCCGGAGGGACTGCTGCGATCACCCAGCGGCGGTTCGGCGAAACAGTCTGCAGGTCATCAATTGCATACGGAAGCACCTTGGAAAGGTGCGACCCGTCGGGATTGATCTGTTCCACGTAGTTCATGTTTCCCTCAGCTCGCTGGAACAGGATCTCGCCGTGCTTGCCAAAATGCGGCGACCGCGCACCCGCAACGTCGATCCTGGTTGCCGATGAGCTTCGATCCAGGGGCGCCAGCCACAACTGCTCGTTCTGTTCATCGACGCGGTTGTATACACCGCCTGCTTGCCATCCAGCGAGATATCGAATGCCGTCATGGCAATCCCAGGGAATACAACTTCGCTTTTGCCCGACGTCGCCATGGTGCGCCAAAGTTCCGCGCCCGAGCCCTCACTCCGCCGCAGCAGGTAATACAGGGCACTCGCGTCGGCGCTAAAGAGTGAAGAAGTCGCGTGAAGGACCTCACCCTCCGACGATAAGGGGCGCTCGCCGCTTGCGTCGTGAATCCAGATGGAGCTTTCACGTACCCCCATCGAGGTGATGAGTGCGCGTCCGTTCGGCTCGATCGCCAGCCCATCCTCTTCCGTTGGGCCGAATGTGATTTGCTCCGGAGTGCCATCAGGGAAACGCTCGCGCCAGATGTGCGACCGGTCTCCGGTCGAAGCAACGAAGTACATCCATCTTCCGTCGGGCGACCACCCTGCGGAAGTGCAGGCATGTGGCGGGCCGACTTGTCTCGGCGCGCCCTGGCCCTCCAGAGCAATCAAACGGCAGGGCGCCCAGGCGCCGTTCCCATCCATCTCAACCACCAGGGCCCAGCGGCGATCGGGGGATGGAAACGAGTAATGGGCCATGCCGCGCTCGTGCGCAGGAAAATAAATTTCACGCAGATCTCCGCGCGTCGCTGTTGCCGTCACCACTCCCATGTGGATCCCGGACCGAATCTCGGAAAAGAGCAGCCGCTGCGAGTCCAACCACACCAGACCGGCGGCGTTGCTCAGCAGCAAATGCGGCTCACCACCGAGAGGCGACACCTCGTAGGTGGAAAAGCCGCCAGAGTCCAGCACGGTGTACGCAACTTCTGACCCATCGGGCGAGAATGCGGGCCCATATTTCGGTTGCCTATCGTCGGTCAGCCGCCTGGCTTCTCCGTCCGGCAGCATTTTCACGTAGATCTCGTCCGAACCGAGAAAGGGCGTGCCGCCACGGATGAACGCCAGCATGTGTCCGTCGGGTGAGAGCGCGGGCGCTACGGCGGAATCAACGTAATCGGTGAGCTGAGTGTACTGAATTTCCGGCGGCCGATGCCGGTACTCGTAAAGCGCCAGGCCGGTGGAAGCCAGGAGCACGCATGCCGCCGCTCCCGCATACCATCCCGGAGATCCCCGGCGCAAACGTGAAGCGGCGCCCGGAGCCGATTCGGGCACAGGTGCGGCGAGCGGAGCCGTCGCAAGGGGCGAGACACGCGCAATCCGCGAAATCGGCGCGACGAAGCGATATCCCATGCCGGTGACGGTCTGAATGAATTGCGGTTTGTCGGGATCGTCGCGAAGCAGGTATCGCAGCTTGCGGATGGCGGTGTTGATGCCGTGTTCGGTGTCAACGAACACCTCGCTCGACCAGAGTCGCCCGGCAATCTCAGCCCGGGAGACAAGTTGCCCTTCTCGCGAAGCCAGGAGGATCAGAAGATCCAACGGCTTACGTTCAAGGCGCAGCGGCTGGCCGTTGCGGCGGAGCTCAAAGCCACCACAGTCAAGCTCGAATTCGCCAAATTGGAGGATTGAGCCGGGCGGGGCGGCGGGCACAGAACCTCCCAAGCTCAGGTGTACCACGGAAGGGCGCCATTTCAAAGGATTTGGCGCTTCACCAAAACTTTACCTGGGGATTCACCTCGACTCCATTGCCTTCAAAGCCAGGCGGAAGGTTAGCTGCGGGTAGGTTCGGCAGTTTTTCCGGCCGAGGAGGATATATGAATTCGAAGTTCTGGAAGACGTTGACGTGGTGCGCCGGCGCGGCGGCGTTTGCATTCGCGGTAGCGCCCGCAGTGGTCGCACAGTGCGGTTTGCCCAACAAACCAATCAAACCCATGGGCTGGCAACAGCCCCATAGCGGAGCGCGTCCGTCGCTGGTCCGGACGGCGTTCGAAGATGATTACCAGAACCCGTCGATTGTCGGGATGTGGCACGTGGTCTTCACCGCGTTCACTTCGAACGGAGCGGCCATTCCGGGCGGCGCGCCCATCGACAACTCAGTGGCGGTATGGCACGACGATGGAACGGAGATCATGAATTCGTCGCGCCCGGCGCAAGATGGGAATTTTTGCCTGGGCGTCTGGAAACAGACCGGGAGCCGCACTTATGTTCTCAACCACATTCCCTGGCAGGGGAACGTGTTTAACCCGGCCGTGCCGCCGGACACGGTTGGACCAGCACAGGATGGAGGGCAGTTGCTCGAAAAGATCACTCTGAGCCCGGACGGGAACTCCTATTCGGGAACCTTCAGCCTGACCGCGTACACCAGTTCAGGGACCATCTACCAGACATTTACAGGCACACTGTCGGCAAAACGCATCACGGTCGACACGCCCTTCAGCGATCTGCTCTGAGCTGAGACGGTCCGCACCCGGGAGGACGACGGTCTGAAGAAACGGCGTCCTCCTGTGGTACCGGCCATCCATCGGGCATGATGGCCGATTGGCCGGTAAGCCCGCGGTTTCAGGACTCTGTGCCAAAGGTCCCATCGCTGTCGCCAACGAGCGGCAATAGCACAAGGCAACCGCTTCCCTTGCCATAGCTTCGCCACGGCGTCGTCACCCGGGCGGTTCAAAGCAAAAGGGCCGCCCCGGCCTTGCGCCTTCCTTTCTCTGTCTTCCTGCTCGGCGATACCCAAGAAAAATCGCTTTAGGAGACCGGTTTCCCATTGACATAACTCCGGGATGCGTGGATGATGGTTAAGGTGCACACGTGTGCATTTTGCCCCGCTTTTCCCTTGTTATCCGGCGCAAGTTTGGGCTCTCGCTCTGCCGGATCTGGTGTTTCCATATCCCCCGAGGAGTAATGAACAGGATGCGTGATTTGCTTGTCCGCCCGGAGGCATTCCGGAATCGGACTGAGGATTTTGGCTATGAGTTTCTCTCTTTTGAGAATCGCAAGTTAGTACCCGGCGAAACCTATCTCGGCGATACTGCCGCCAGAGAGCTGGCTATCGTGGTTCTGGGTGGTGTTTGCTCGATATCCAGTTCCCGCGGCGAGTGGCTGGGCGTGGGCCAGCGGGCCACAGTCTTTGACGGCCTTCCCTACACGCTCTACCTTCCCATCCACACCGCGTTCACGGTCACCTCTGATCTCGGCTGCGATCTTGCCTTTTGCTATGCGAAGGCCGACGAGGAATATCCGGCGCGGCTCGTCACACCGGCTCATGTGGGCATTGAAATCCGCGGCGGCGGCAACGCCACGCGGCAAATCAACTCCATGATCCCGCCGACGTTTTTGGCGCAGCGCCTCATCGTGGTTGAGGTATTCACACCGGCCGGCAACTGGTCGAGCTTTCCGCCCCACAAGCACGACATGCACAACCCGCCGGGCGAAGTGGACCTGGAAGAGCTGTACTACTACCGCATCCAGCGGCCTGAAGGCTTCGCCATCCAGAAGGTGTACACCGCTGATCGGCGCATCGACGAAACCATGACCGTGCGCGATGGCGACATGGTGCTGGTGCCGGAGGGGTATCATCCCGTGGTGGCCGCGCATGGCTACAACGTGTATTATCTGAACGCGCTGGCAGGGTCGGCGCGCTCGCTGGCCGCTTCCGACGATCCCGACTACGCGTGGGTCCGGAACGGCTGGAAGGAGAAGGATCCGAGGCTGCCGATAGTGAAAAGATAGGGAGCGAGGGAGCCAGGGAGCAAGAGGCTGGAAACAAGGATCGTATGCGCATGCATTTTGCGGTTTTGCAGCAGAAGTTCTTCGGCGATTTGCGCAGCAACCAATGCCCATGCGGACTCTGTGCGATTTCCGCGCGCCTCCCACTTTCGCAAAGGATCACGCTTTCTTGCTTCCTTGCTGCCTCGCTCCCTTGCTCCCTTTTCGGGATCGGCGTGGCCGGTTCGCAATCTCAGGGCTGAAAGAGTACGCGACTGCACTGGCGTTGGGAGAGACGGCTATGAAGACGCGGCGCATGACCATGGCTCAGGCACTCATCCAGTTCCTGAAGCAGCAGCATGTCGAGCGCGATGGGCGCGAACATACATTCTTCGCCGGCATGGTGGGCATCTTCGGCCACGGCAACGTGGGCGGCATTGGCCAGGCCCTGCAGCAGAACCCCGACTTCCCTTACATCCTGGTGCGCAACGAGCAGGCCGGCGTGCACCTGGCCGCGGGCTTCGCCAAAGCTAGCAATCGCCTGCGCACCTACGCCTGCACGTCATCGATCGGACCCGGCGCAACCAATATGATCACCGGCGCGGCGCTGGCCACCATCAACCGCCTGCCCGTGCTGCTGCTGCCCGGCGACATCTTCGCGCGGCGCAACGTGGCCCCGGTGCTGCAGCAGCTTGAGTCGCCGTCCACCCAGGATACGGGCGTGAACGACTGCTTCAAGCCCGTGTCGCGTTACTGGGATCGCATCTACCGGCCCGAGCAGCTCATCACTGCGCTGCCCGAGGCGATGCGCGTGCTCACCTCACCCTCTGATTGCGGCGCGGTGACGCTGGCGCTGCCTCAGGATGTGCAGGCCGAAGCCTGCGAATACCCCGAAGAACTGTTTGAGAGGCGCGTGTGGCTCATCCGCCGCGGCGAGCCCGACCGCATTTCGCTCACTCGCGCCGCCGAGGCCATCTGCCGCGCGCAGCGCCCGCTCATCGTCGCCGGAGGCGGCGTGCTCATGAGCGAGGCCTCACAGGCGCTCGGCACGTTCGTCGAAAAAACCGGGATTCCCGTCGCCGAAACCCAGGCCGGCAAGGGATCGCTCGCGTGGAATCATTCACAAGAGGTGGGCGCCATGGGCGCCACCGGCTCGCTGGCCGCCAATGGCCTCGCTAGGGACGCCGATTTGATCATCGGCATCGGCACACGTTACTCCGATTTCACTTCGGCTTCGATGACGGCGTTCCAGAATCCGGGCGTTCAGTTCGTCAACATCAACACCGCGGAGTTCGACGCCTACAAGGTCGGCGCCATTCCCGTCGTTGCCGATGCGCGCGTGGCGCTCGAGCAGTTGACCGCGACACTCAATGACTTCAAAGTCAGCGCTGTCTACGCGCGAGAGATTGCGGAACTGAAATCGCAATGGGATGCCGAAGTCGATCGACTGTTTCATCTCCATAATCCCGGCAAGCCTGCGCAAAGCGAGGTCATCGGCGCCATGGTCGAGGCGGTCGGCGAGCGCGGCGTGCTGGTTTCGGCCGCGGGCAGCCATCCCGGCGACCTGCACAAGCTGTGGCGCACGCCCGCGCCCAACGGCTATCACATGGAGTACGGCTATTCCTGCATGGGCTACGAGATTCCCGGCGCCATGGGCGCCAAGTTGGCCGATCCCAGCCGCGAGGTCTTCGTCTTCGTCGGCGACGGCACCTACCTGATGATGCCTTCGGAAATCGTGACGGCGGTGCAGGAAGGAATTAAGATCATCATCGTGCTGGTCGACAATCACGGCTTCGCCAGCATAGGCAGCTTGAGCCGCTCGCTGGGGCAGGGCGGATTCGGCACGCGTTATCGCGCGCGCAATCCCAAGTCAGGGCAGTTGGACGGCGACCTGCTCAATGTCGACTTCGCCGCCAACGCGCGCAGCCTGGGCGCTCATGCGGTCAAAGTCGCGACGCTCCAGGAGCTGAAAAGCGCGCTCGAAGAAGCCAAGGCTTTCCACCGCACCTCGGTCATCGTAGTAGAGACTGATGTTTCGGTGGGCGTGCCCGGTTACGATTCGTGGTGGGACGTTGCGGTGGCCGAGGTATCTGAGATGGAAAGCGTGCGCGAAGCCCGGGCGCGCTATGAAGAAGCACGCAAGCGCGAACGGCATTATCTGTGAAAGCAGCCGCGCGAGCTGGGTTAGCGAAGTTAGGCTGGAACTGGTTGCATAAATCCGGTTTTGAAAGGCACGACTTCAGTCGTGCCGCCAAAGCCGCATAGATATTGGGGCCTTAGCCCCTGAGGGACGTCTTTCAGTCGGCCCCCATGGATTTATGTGACAGGTCTAGCGCTGTTTGCGAGGTTAGGGTAGACAGAAACCACTAGCTGATACGCACCGTACCGAAGAGCTGAGTACTCGAAGGAGACAGAAAACATGGACCGGTTGCAGAATTTCATCGGCAATGAATGGCGATCGTCGAGCGCGAACGACACCCTGAACGTGATTAATCCCGCCTCGGCGAAGGTGCTGGCCGAGGTTCCGCTGTCGCCCGCGGCCGATGTGAATGCGGCGGTGGAAATCGCCGAGCGCGCTTTTCTGCAATGGCGGCGCACGCCGGTGGTCGATCGCATCCAGCCGCTGTTCAAGCTCAAGACGCTGCTCGAGCAGCATCGCGACGAGCTGGCGCTCTCTATTACCGACGAGTGCGGCAAAACGCTGGCCGAGAGCAAAGGTGAGATTCTGCGCGCTGTCGAGAACGTCGAAACCGCTTCAGCCATGCCCATGCTCATTCAGGGCACCAATTGCGAAGACATCGCCTCGGGCATCGACGAGCACATGATCCGTCAGCCTCTGGGCGTCTGCGCCGCCATCGTTCCCTTCAATTTTCCCGGCATGATTGCCTTCTGGTTCTTCCCCTACGCGGTTGCGGCTGGCAACTGCTTCCTCCTCAAGCCCTCGGAGCGCGTGCCCATCACGTCGCAGAAAATCTTCAGCCTCATCCAGGCCGCCGGCTTTCCGCCCGGCGTCATCCAGCTTGTAAACGGCGGGCGCGACACCGTAAACGCCATCCTCGACCACCCCGGAATCAAGGCCGTGAGCTTTGTGGGTTCAACGCCCACCGCGAAGTACATCTACAGCCGCGCCGCAGCCAATGGCAAGCGCGCACAGTGCCAGGGCGGCGCAAAAAACCCCGTGGTCGTGATGCCCGATGCCGACATGGAGATGACCACGCGCATTCTTGCCGATTCTGCATTCGGTTGCGCGGGCCAGCGTTGTCTCGCCGCCTCCGTTGCGATCACGGTGGGCGAGGGGCGCAACAAGTTCACTGAGCAGATTGCCGCTGCCGCCAAAAATCGCAAGACCGGCTACGGCGCTGTGCCCGGCGTTGAAATGGGCCCGGTGATCTCGGCTGAAAGTAAGGCGCGCATCGAGGGACTGATCGCCAGGGGCGAGCAGGCCGGCGCGCGCGTGCTGGTGGATGGCCGCGGCCGCAAGGTGCCCGACTACGAAGACGGCTACTTCGTGCTGCCCACGGTGCTCGACGACGTGCCTCCTGATTCCGAAACCGCGCGCACTGAAATCTTTGGTCCGGTGCTCAGCCTCATCCATGCGCAAACCATTGAAGAAGCCATCGCGCTCGTCAACGGCCGCAGCTACGGCAACATGGCCTGCATCTTTACCACCGACGGCGCCAACGCGCGCCGCTTCCGCTACGAGGTGCAGGCGGGCAACGTGGGCATCAACGTAGGCGTGGCCGCGCCCATGTCCACCTTCCCGTTCAGCGGATGGGGCGACAGCTTTTTCGGCGACCTGCACGCGCAGGCCAAGCACGCTGTAGAATTCTTCACACAAACCAAAGTAGTGGTGGAACGCTGGCCCAAGGAGTGGAGCCGGAAGTTCTAGAGGCAGCTTTTAGCTGCTGGCTGCTGGCTTCCAGCTTTGAATACACACGTGTAAAACATCGAGAAAACACTGGCGTTGGAAAAGCAAGGAGAAGTGATGAAAGAGCTGCTAGTTGGCAACGCCCCTTGTTCATGGGGCACATTGGAGCACCAGGATCAGAGCAAATCCATTTCTTATTCCCAGATGCTCGACGAACTTGTGGAGACCGGGTACACAGGAACGGAACTGGGCGACTGGGGCTACATGCCCACAGACCCGGCGCCATTGAGCGCGGAGCTGGTGCGGCGCGACAACGTGGTCATGCTGGGCGCATTCGTTCCGGTCGCGCTCAAAAATCCGGCGGCGCACGCCGAGGGTCGGCAACGAGCCGTAAGGACCGCGAAGCTGATTGCGGCTGTGGCCACCACGCAGGCTCCTTTTCTCGTGCTTTCCGACGACAATGGCACCGACCCAGTGCGCACGCAACGCGCCGGCCGCATTCGCGCCCAGGACGGACTGAGCAAAGAGGAATGGAAAGTCTTCGCGCGCGGCGCCGACGAGGTTGCGCAGGCGGTGTTCGACGAATCCGGCCTGCGCACGGTTTTCCATCATCATTGCGCCGGCTACGCTGAGACCCCCGACGAAATCGCGACCCTGCTGGACGCTACAAACCCCGATCGCCTGGGCCTGGTCTTCGATGCTGGCCATTATGTTCACGGCACCGGGAGCGAAGACGTCGACATTGTTGCCGCGCTGAATCGCTTCAAGGAGCGCGTCTGGTACGTCCACCTTAAAGACCTCGATCCCGACGTGGCGCGCCGCAGCCGCGAGCAGGAGTGGGACTACTTCACGCAGATGCGCAACGGCCTGTATCCCGAGCTGGGCAAAGGATGCGTCGACTTCCCTGCCCTGCTGCGCTGGCTCGCCCGCCGCGACTACAAGGGCTACGTGCTGGTAGAGCAGGACATCCTGCCTGGCATGGGCACGCCCAAGGAAAGCGCCGCGCGCAATCGCGAGTACATCCGGTCGATTGAGTCGAATTTTGCTTAAAGACAGCGATCAGCTATCAGCCTTAAGCTGACAGCTGATTTTTGGAGAAGATCATGAACGGAAAGAAACTTCATTTCGGAATCATTGGTGCGGGGCGCATCGGCCGCGTGCATGCGGAGTCCATCAGCTTCCGGCTGCCTGAAGCCGACGTCCTCGCCGTCTTCGACATAAACCGCGCCGCTGCCGACTCCCTGGCCGCGCATTGCGCCATTCCCAAAGTCGCCGCGTCGGTCGACGAAATCCTCGCCGACCCGCGCATCGATGCCGTGCTCATCTGCTCGTCCACCGACACACACGCCGACCTCATCGTGCGCGCCGCCCAAGCTGGCAAGCACATCTTCTGCGAGAAGCCCATCGCCTTCGCGCTCGACCGCATCGACGCCGCGATCGCAGCCGTCGCCAAGGCGGACGTGAAACTGCAGATCGGCTTCAACCGCCGCTTTGATTCGAACTACGCGCGCGTGCTCAACGCCGTCCGCAGCGGCGAAATCGGCAAGCTCTGCCTCGTGCACATCATCAGCCGCGACCCCGCGCCTCCGCCGATTTCGTTTGTGCGCACCTCCGGCGGCATTTTCCTCGATATGATGATCCACGACTTCGACATGGCGCGCTTCCTCACCGGTGACGACGTCGACGAAGTGTACACGGCGGCGGGCGTCATGGTTGATCCCGCCATCGGCGAAGCCGGCGATCTCGACACCGCGGTGGTCGTGTTGCACTTCAAAGGCGGCGCCATCGGCACCATCGACAACAGCCGCAAAGCTGTCTTCGGCTACGACCAGCGCGTGGAAATTCTCGGCAGCGAAGGAAAGATCGCCACGGAAAACCGCTTCCCAAACCAGGTCATGGTCAGCACCGGCAAATCGGTCTACACCGACTTGCCCCTCAACTTCTTCATGGACCGCTATACTGAGAGCTTTGCACAGGAACTCAAGGAGTTCACGCAGGCAGTGCTCGAAGGCAAACCCACGCCCGTTACCGGCGCCGATGGCCGCGCTCCGGTCATCATGGCGCTGGCGGCGCGCAAGTCCTACGACGAGCATCGGCCGGTGCGGCTGGCGGAGGTGGAACCATGAAGCGATCGCGCGTTGTGGCCATTCTCACCGACGTGCATCTGTGGGTGCCGGTGGTCGTCCTCGTTCTGGGAATTACGCTCCTGATGACGCTGAGGTGAACGGATGAGCGACAACGCGGCGCGATCCACCATCTCGCTGCACAAGCTAGGCGTTTTCTGCGGACTCTCCGCGGCCGTGTGGTTGGGCAGCGGCGAGGCGCCCACCAAGCTGGTCAACGCCGGCTTCACGCCATTCCTCATCTCCATGGGCATGGTCATGGGCGCTTTCGTGGCGCGCTGGACCGTGCCCACGCTGCTCAAAGGCACGGGCTTCCTCTTCGACGACCTGCGTGAGAAGCCGCACCTCATCGTGTGGGCGCTGCTGGCTGGCATGCTGTGGGCCGTCGGCAACACGCTCACCATCTACGGCGTGCGTAACGTGGGCCTAGCCATCGCCTTCCCTCTGTGGAACATGAACAGCCTGGTGGGATTGGCCTGGGGCTGCCTGCTGTTCAAGGAACTGCACGGATCGCGCCCGAGAAGCTGGGCCAAGGTGGTTGGCGGCGCGCTGGCAATTGTTTTCGGCGCCGCCGTGCTGGCTGTCGCCACCACACAGCAGAATGCGGGTACGCCGGGCAAGGCTTCCATCGGCATGCTGGCGGCGCTGGGCGCAGGCGCTATGTTCGGTACCATGTACATTCCCTACCGCAAGGCTTACATCAGCGGCATGAATCCCCTCTCCTTCGTCACCATTTTCACCTTTGGCGAACTGGGAACGATTCTCACGCTGGGATGGATCTTTTTCGGCGGCGTTCACCCCATGCTCGCGGAGTTGCATCGCGCCCGTCCCATGCTCTTCTGGCCTTTTGTCGGCGGCTTTTGCTGGGTCATCGGCGATCTCTTCCAGCAGTACGCGGCCAAGTACATCGGCATCGGCCGCGGCATTCCCCTCTCCAACACCAACCAGCTCTGGGGCCTGGCGTGGGGCGCGCTGGTGTTTGGCGAATTCGCCGGGTTGGGTACGGGCGGCCGTCTGCTCATTCTGTGCGGCTCCGGCATCATGATCGCCGGCGCCGTTTCGATCAGCATGGCCGAGCCTCCACCCTCCGAGATGGAGAACTGGGGCGCCGCCATGCACCGCGAGTGCGACCGCTATCAGCTCAACAAGGAAAACGTGGCCGCAGTGGTCGCGGGTGACGACCCGCTCGCCGACCACAAGCATCCGCGCCGCTGGTGGGAAGTGCTCATCATGCTCGTGGCCGCCGGCATCTTTCTCTGGCTCGCGCTGGGCACAACGGCGCAGCACATCTCCGTCAACCTGCCCTGGATGATCGTGCTCATCATCGGCACCATCGTGCCGTTGTTCTGGTGCGGCGCGCTGCTCTATCGTAGAACGCGGTTTTCGTAGAGCCTCTGCGCAGGCGCGTTCGCGAAAGTATGCGAGATCAAGGACCTCTTCCGAGGCTTCCGTCGCCCCTACGGGGCTCGTCCGAATATCAATTGTTTTTCCCAGGACTGCGCCCGCCCATGCGGGCTTGTCCCGGGCTATTTTCCATGGCCCCTTCGGGGCCGGGCAGCCCGGCGGCTACTCACGGAATCCTCGCCGCCAGGTTTGCCGCCTGGGCCGCGGCTTCCTGCGGCGTGGGCAAATTCACATACCCGCCAATCACGCGGCCTTTGCGAAAAATACAAAGCCCGCCCAGATATTGCGCGCTGGCCGCAAACCCGTCATCGCCGGCTGCCGCATCCACAGCGCCCGGAAAGCGCAAGCGCAGCGCTTTCATCGCCAGCCCTGCCGATCCCGGGGTGTCTTCGAGCACTAGGAACGCCTGGCCCTTGGCGTAGCTGGTTACGTAGCCACGCCTCAGCTCGCGCAGCCCCAGCACGCTCTCGGGAACCATGCGAATGGGCGCGATGTTGCCCGGCAAAAACCACCCCACTTGTGCCGGCGGCGTGACGCGGCCGTCCATGCGCACTTCCATCGCCGAAGCAAAGGCACGCATCGTTGCCGAGTCATCGCGGTTGCTGTCGTCGGCCGTCTCCACCATCTCCACGTAGAAAATGCCCTTCGCGAAGATCGCGCTCTGCGCTTGCACCTGGCTGCCCATGCCGATGTGCGTGGTGGGAAGCGTGGGGTCGATGTTGGCCGCAAAGATTCCGTAGGCCGCGTCGGCATCGGCCATCTCCGAAACATCGATGGTCAAGGTGCTTCCTCCCGACTTGCACTCAACCGTGCTTATGCGCACGAACCCGAAGATGAGATACCCCTGCGCTCCGCCATCCTTGTACTCGAACAGACTGTTTGCGTCGTAGTGGCGCACTGTGCCCGAGGGTTCCCAGCCCGCTACCAGGTGACAATCCAGAAATCCCTGCGCGGCCGCCGGCATGGCGCCGAGCAACGTCGCAAACAGCGCCGCTGCGAGCTTCATGCGAACATCTCCTGCGCGCGTGCCACCCGCCGGGCCACTTCCACGCCATGCGGGCAATGCACGGTGCAACCGGCGCAATCGCCGCAGCGCGCCCAACGCGCACTCGCGAGCTCAAGATAGCGCTCCCGCCCCAGCGCGAACTGCCCATAGCCTTCGGCGTAGGTCAGGCAGCGAAGAATGTCGGCGACGGGAAGGCCTTGGCAGCAGCCGCCCGCGCACTTGCCGCACATGCGGCAGTAAAACGGGCGGATGCGCTCCAGGTGCGCGGCCAGGATCTTCGCGTCGACGGCGTTGTAGGGATTGTCCATCGCCTTGACGTTTTCATCCAGCTGATCCATGTCCGTCATGCTCGGAATCGTGGTCGAAACCGCAGCCTTGCTCACCACCCACTTGAGCGCGGCCAGCAACGCTCCGGGCTCGCGCAGCCTTTCGCCCAGCGGATCGCCGGGACTATGCGACTTGTAGCCGCCGGCCATGACTTTCATCGCCACCACGCCCAGGCCCGCCCGAGCGGCGTTATCGATGGCATCGTCCATGCCGGGGTCCATGGTGAAGTTGTAGGCGGCGAGCACCACGTCGAACGCACCCTTCCGAATCATCCAGGGAATCATGTTCGTCTGCCCGCCGTGCATGCTCACGCCAATAAACCGCACCTTGCCCTGCTGCTTGGCCAGTTGCTGCGCCTCAATGTGCTCGTCGGGAATCTCCGATGGAGCGGTCCGGCCGTGCAGGTACCAGATGTCGATGTAATCGGTATTCAGTTCGCGCAGGCTCTGTTCCAGGTGCTGCATCATGCCGGCCTTGTCGGGCGCGTGCGTCTTGGTGGACAGAACCACCTGCTTGCGCTTGGCGCCCAACGCCGCGCCCACCATGCGCTCATTGTTCCCGTGCTGGTAACCGCGCGCGGTGTCGAAATAGTTGATGCCGAGGTCGGCGGCGCGCTCAATCACGCTGGGGTCCGAGGTGATCATGCAGCCGAAGCCCACCGGCGTTACGCTCAGCCCGGTGCGCCCCAGCGCCCGATAGCTGAGCCGGATGGGGGAGCCCATGGCCACGCCGCTTTGCGGCGGGTTCAATGCGCTGATGGAAGGCGCTGCCTTGGCCAGCGGAGCCAGCAGGCCTGCGGAAAGGCTGGCGGAAATGAAGTTGCGGCGGGAGGTCTTTCGTGCCATAACACACCTCGCGATTTGTGATCCACGTAATCCTACCGGCCGCCGGAATCTGGGCGATAGGACGGGGATCACAAAGATGCGGCCTGCGCCTCTTTGGAGCCCCGTCTATCCGTTCTGTGCTTTGAGGGCCTTCAGCACTTCGTCCAGCGCGGACTCCCATGGCGGAAGCGCAATGCCGAAGCGGGCCTGCAGTTTGGCATTGGAAAGGACGGAATTGCGCGGCCGCAGCGCGGGAGTGGGATAGTCCTGGCTTGAGATCGGGACCAGCTCCGGCGCTGTGACCCCGAGCTCCGCGCGCGCCCGTGTGAAGATAGCCCGCGCAAAGCCGAACCACGAAACCGCGCCTGCGCAGGTCATGTGGTAGAGCCCGGCCCAATCCTGCGCTTCGCCAAAGCGCCCCGCCAGGATCCCCGACACAACGACATACGTCGCGCTCGCCAGCGCAATCGACGTCGTAGGCGCGCCAACCTGGTCGTCTACGATGGTCAGCCGGTCGCGCTCGCGCGCCAGGCGCAGCATGGTGAGCAGGAAGTTGTTGCCGTGCGGCCCGTAGACCCAGCTGGTGCGAAAGATCAGATACCCGCCGCCGACAGACTCGACCTCCAGCTCGCCCTCGAGCTTGCTGCTGCCATACACGTTCAGCGGGTTGGGCGTGTCCGACTCCACCCAAGGCGCCGATTTGCTGCCATCAAACACATAGTCGGTGGAGTAGTGCACGAGAAGCGCGCCCAGCGCTTTTGCCTCCTCGGCCAGGATGCGCGGCACCTGGCTGTTGATGGCATGCGCCAGAGCCGGCTCGGATTGCGCGCGATCGACCGCCGTGTAGGCGGCCGCATTGAGGATGAGATGGGGCGCAACGCGGCGCACCAGCCCGCGCGCCTGTTCCGGATCGCTGAGATCGATCGTTTCGCGATCGACTGCCGTGATCGATCCCGCGCCCGCAAAGATTCGCTCCAACTCGCGGCCCAACTGCCCGGCATTGCCGACGATCAGGATGCGCGGTCTGGCGGCGACATTGGCTTGCGCAACTGGCGACTCACTCATGCTCACGTGTCCTGAAGTCCGTTGAGGTGCGCTGACCGCATTCTAACTGCGCGGGATGGAGCCGCGCCGCGGCGATCGAAAAAAGTGGTTTGTTCCTTCGCGTGTTCGCGTCGCTTCGCGACATCGCAAGTTGGCGAGTTCGCTCATTGATTTTGAGCGCGCCGCTGCGCTCGGCTTCTTGATTCAGCCAGTGCCGGGCGACCGCCGATTCGCGCGCCAACGCGATTCCCCGTAGAATAAATGCAGGAGCGCTTCCACAATGCACCGGGTTTATTGCGATGCCAACGCCACCACGCCTTTGCTGCCCGAAGTGATCGAAGCCATGCATCCGTACTGGATGGAGGACTTCGGTAATGCCTCCTCGATCCACCAGCAGGGCCAGAAGGCGCGCAAGGCCGTGGATCGCGCTCGCGAGACGCTGGCTGCATTCTTTCAGTGCCGCGAGGCCGAGGTGGTCTTCAACTCCGGCGGCACCGAGGGCGACAACACCGCCATCTTCGGGCTCCTCCGTCCCGGCGATCACTTGATCACCACCTCCATCGAGCACTCTGCGGTGCTGCGCGCGGCCGATCGCGTGGCGGCTCGCGGTGTCGACGTCACCTTCGTGGCGCCGCGCGCCGACGGGCTCATCGATCTCGAAACCATCCGCCAGGCTTTGCGGCCCACGACGCGGCTGATCAGCGTTATGCTCGCCAACAACGAAACCGGCGTCCTGCAGCCCGTCGAGGAGATCGGAAAGATTGCCGCCGATGCGGGCGCCTTCTTCCACATCGATGCCGTGCAGGGCGCAGGCAAGGTTCCCTTCGACGTGAGGCGCTTCGGCTGCCATCTCTGCTCCATCAGCGCGCACAAGATGCACGGCCCCAAAGGAGTGGGCGCCATGTATGTGCGCCGCGGCACGCCGCTCGAGCCGCTCATCGTCGGCGGCAGTCATGAGCGCCGCCAGCGTGCGGGCACGCAGAACGTCCCCGGCATCGTGGGCATGGGCAAGGCCGCCGCATTGGCGACGGAGACGCTGCAGAACGGAACCATCGATCGTGTCGCGGCTCTGCGCGACCGCCTTGAAGCGGGAATTCTGCGAATTGAGGGCACCGGTGTCAACGGCGCCGGCGCGCCGCGCGCGGCCAACACCACCAACATCCGCTTCGCGCAGGTTGAAGGCGAAGCGCTGGTGATCGCGCTTGACCTAAAGGGCGTTGCGGTCAGCGGCGGCTCGGCCTGCCACTCGGGATCGACGGAGCCGAGCCACGTGCTGATGGCCATGGGTCTGGACAAGCACGCCGCGCTGGCCAGCCTGCGCTTCAGCCTGCTGAAGACCGCGACCGATGTTGACGTGGACCACGTGCTGCGCGCCGTGCCTGAGGCCGTGGAGCATTTGCGCGCACTGGCGCCGGAGGTCGCGGGAACGAGGGGGTAAATCACCTTCTAATTGTCAGCTTCTAGGACTGGTTGCAAAAGTGGCGGCGGGAGATGAGGAACATCCCTCAGGGGCTAAAGCCCCAATGTTTATGCGGCTTTTACGGCACGGCTGAAGTCGTGCCCTTTCAAAACCGGATTTATGCAACCAGTTCCAGTCAACCTGGAGTCGATGCTTATGAAGGACGATTCCACCATCGCCGTTGCCATGTCCGGAGGGGTTGACTCCTCGACGGCGGCGGCGATTCTCGTTCATTCGGGCGACGGCTCGGCTGGCTCGGGCAACGCGGTCGTGGGTCTGACGCTGCAGCTCTGGGATCAGACGCGCCTGGCCGGCAAGCACGGCATCCCCGACGCGCCCAAGGCTGGCCGGTGCTGCTCAATTGACGACGTTTACGACGCGCGCCGCGTGGCCGAGCAACTCGGTATTCCCTATTACGTCGTCAACCAGGAGGAGCGCTTTGAGCGCGACGTAGTGCGCCCCTTCGTCGACGAGTATCTCGCCGGGCGCACGCCCATTCCCTGCTCGCTGTGCAATAACCACCTCAAGTTCGACCAGTTGCTCAAGACGGCGCGCAGCATCGGCGCGGCGCGCATCGCCACCGGCCACTACGCGGTCAACGAGTACGACGAAACCCGCGGCCGCTGGATTCTGAAGCGCCCCGCGGACCTAGCCAAGGACCAGACGTATTTTCTTTTTGGGCTTACGCAGCAGCAGCTCGCGCACACGCTTTTTCCCCTCGGACGCTTGACCAAGCCCGAGGTGCGCGAGACTGCGCGGCGTCACGGATTGAAGCTGGCTGAAAAGCCCGATTCGCAGGAGATCTGCTTCATTCCCGGCGGCGACTACAAACAGTTTCTGACTGCCTATCTCGAGGAGCAGGACGAGCCCACGCCCGAAACCGCGGGCGAGCTTGTGGCGTCAAGCGGCCAAGTCATCGGCCGCCACGACGGCATCTTCAACTTCACCGTCGGCCAGCGCAAGGGGCTCGGCGTCGCTTCGGCGTCGCCGCTCTACGTCCTCAACATCGATCCCGCCAGCCACCGCGTGACCGTCGGCGCCGATGCCGAGCTGGCCACGCGCACGCTGCGCGCCCGCCGCCTCAACTGGATCAGCATCACCGAGTTGCGCGGCCCCATGCGCGTGCACGCCAAGATCCGTCATCGCCACGAGCCGGCCTGGGCCACGCTCGAGCCTGCCGGTCCTGACGAAGTCACCGCGATCTTCGACGAGCCGCAGCGCGCCGTCACGCCCGGCCAGGCCGCCGTCTTCTACGACGGCGACGAAGTGGTCGGCGGCGGCTGGATTTTCTAAGGCAGCTGCCCTGTTCCCTATTGGCTACTCCCTGCTCCCTGTCTCTCCGCCCACGCCAACCCGTCGGGATTGCCGCCGGCATCGATGTGTCCAACCACACTAAGCGTCTTCAGGTCGATCACCGTCACATAGCCATCGGGACTGCACGCCTCGTAGGCACGCAGGCCGTCGGGCCGCACCAGCACGCCGCCTGACCCGCGTCCCGTCCGCAGCCGCTTGACTTCCTTGTGGGTCGCGGCGTCGATGACCACAAAGTCCGGCCCCGCCGAAACCAGCACCAGCCTTCCGTCGGGAGTAAATTTCAGCCGGTTGGCGCCAGGGACGTTGGCCGCCAGCGTTGCCGTCACGCGCTTGGCCGCAACGTCAATGATGGAGATCGTGCCGTCGCCCGCATTGGCCACCCACGCTTCCTTTAGGTCTGGAGAAACATCGAAGCCTTCCGATCCGCGCCCCACCGGCACCACCGTCAGTTGCCAGTCGCCGCCTGGTGGCCCCGGCGGAGGTCCCGGCGGCACGCCGGCTCCTCGCATTCCACCCGGAGGCGGGCCGCCCGCGCGTCCCTCCGTCTTGTCCATCACCGTCACGGTCGCCGAATTCACATTCGTGGTCAGAATTCCCTTCGCGTCCGGAAACACGTACAGCATGTGCGTCCGATTCTGCCCCGTGCCCATGATCCAGTCGATCGTGCCCGTCGCGGGATCGTAACTTCCGATCGCTTTCGCAGCCTCGGCCGTGAACCACACCTTGCCCTCGCGAAACACCAGCCCATGCGGCCCGCGCAGCGCGCCCAGATCGATCGCCGCCTTCGGCTTTTGCGCCACCAGGTCTACCACCGCAAGCGTGTGATACGCGCCGAACCCGTAGTTCGACACATATGCCGTCTTGCCGTCCGATGAGGCGACGACTTCGTGCGGATCGTTGCCGACCGGAACCCGCGCAACCACCTTCAGGCTCGTTGGATCAACAATCGCCAGCGTGTGATCGGTCTTGGATAGGATGAGCAGCGCCGGACTGGGCGTGCTTTGCGCCAGCGCCCACGGCGCCAGCAGAAATGCGGCAGCCGCAAGCGGCCAGCCAGGATTCAATCTCATGCCGCGACCTCCTCTTTTCGCAATTCTCGCGCACCTCGCCCGGCTACTTCGGCCACTTCGGCCGCTCCATATTGAAGCGGTCGTGCGTGCGCACGTACGTCGGACCACCCATGCGCCCGATGGCCTTCAGCCTGTCGGGATCAATCTTGTAGCCCTCGAGCAGCGACTCAAGAACATGAAACCGCAGCACCTCTCCCAGCACCAGAATGCCTCCGCCGGGCTGGTCGCTCACACGCACGATCTGGTGCAGCCGGCACTCCATGTGCACCTTGCTCTCGGCAACGCGCGGCGGTTTCACCAGGTCGCTCTCGAGGGGCGTCAGGCCCGACAGCTCAAATTCGTCCACTTCGGGCGGGACGTCGGCCGAGGTCATGTTCATCTTCCCGGCAAACTCCTCAGAGACGATGTTGACCACAAACTCACCCGTCGCTTCGATATTGCGCAGCGTGTCCTTGTAAGGGCGCGGGGCAGACCGAACAGAGGTGCAGAAGCACACCACCGGCGGCCTTGAGCTGCACGCCGTGAAGTAGCTGAATGGCGCAAGATTGCGCACGCCAGCCGCATCCATGCTCGACACAAACGCGATGGGCCGCGGCACAATCATGCCGATCATGAGCTTGTAGATGTCGTTGGCTTCGTGCTGGGCGGGATCGAGAGCGCGCATGCTTCCAATCTAAACCCGCGCGGCCTCGTTCCCCGGCGCCCACGCTGGATCCGGTTGCATAAATTTGGTTTTGAAGGGGCACGGTTTCACAGCCCGCTGAAAAAGTCGGCGGACGAGGCACGAAGCGTCAGGCCACGACTTTAGTCGTGCCGTAGAAGCCGCATAAATGCCGGAGCTTTAGCCCCCGAGCGAAGCTTTCTCACTCCTTCGAGCTATTTATGCAATCAGCTCTAGTCTCCTGAGTCATAAATAGCTTGCATATATGATGGTGGTGTTCTACGGTGAGGTATGGAACCTCATCGAGGACGTCCGAAGAAGCATGAGTTGGTTGTGAGCCCGGCACAAAGAATGGAGT
>Ga0335078_10000117_pt1 | contig 134371 bp, 113 predicted proteins | sample Lox_Sample_32_FD_206711 | JGI IMG/M metagenome (GOLD analysis project Ga0335078, IMG submission 206711) | Soil microbial communities from Loxahatchee National Wildlife Refuge, Florida, United States - Lox_Sample_3.2 | ecosystem: Environmental > Terrestrial > Soil > Wetlands | place: USA... | reverse complement strand
AGCCCTGTCCTGCGGATGCTGACACCTCGGCTGACTTGTGGGAAGACATATCTCGAAGAACCCCAAACCTAAAGCCTTCCGAAGTTTGCCAGCCGACACAGCGGAGACAGCGCACGAATCGCATGCAACTAGGCCATCGGCGGACCGACCCCTGGCTTTAGGAGAACCTGTCTGCGAGGCGACCCGAACGGCACGCCCCGCGGCGGTTAGTGGCCACCCCCGGCCGTGCGGTAGGCCATGTACCTCGGGGTCAGGGGCAGGAGTGAAGTGAGGTTAAGCACGGTTGGGAAGTACGCCACGTTATTAATGCCCACAACCCGCCGCGCGTAAGTCTCTTGAACCTAAAGGGAGTTCGGATTTCGTCGAAGGAACCAGTATGCCTTGCCGCCCAACGGGGGAAAGACCTGCTTGAGTGAGGCGTACGGGGCAAGAGCCTGCCTCCGTCTTGCCGAGTGAGGATTGGAGCTTTCGAAATGAATGGACTGGCGGTCGCCGCCTTCCGGCGGTTGGCAAGTTCGTTTCCACACCTACTCAAGACTTCGAAACTGCCGGGCAAAGACCCCAAATGGTCCCCTGCGCTGTCCGGCCGGTCGTCGTTTGTGCTCTCGCTCTGGTTGCTGGTTTTTCAGATGGCGCCGCAGGCTGCGGCACAGAATTCAGACCTCACGCAATTAAGCGTTGAATATCTGCTTCATCTGCAAGTGACCACAGCCTCGAAGAAGGAAGAGTCACTGGCGCATACGCCGGCGGCGGTATACGTCATTACCGCAGAAGAGATCGCCCGCTCCGGGCTCAGCAGCATTCCGGAAGTGTTGCGGCTGGCGCCGGGAGTGGAAGTCGCGCAGCTCAACTCCAGCACCTGGGCAATCAGCATCCGTGGTTTCAATTCGCAATTCTCCAACAAACTGCTGGTCATGATTGACGGCCGCACCATCTACTCGCCCAATTTCTCCGGCGTGCTGTGGAACGCGGAAGACCTGCCGCTCGACGATGTTGAGCGCATCGAGGTCATCCGCGGGCCGGGTGCCGCGGTATGGGGCGCAAATGCAGTCAATGGTGTGATCAATATCATCACCAAGAGTGCCGAGGACGCCCAGGGCGGGCTGATTACAGTCCAGAGTGGCAACTATGACCAGGCTGTGACCGGGGTGCGTTACGGCGGCCGCTGGCGGGGAGCGGCGTTGCGTTTTTCCTCGAAGTACGCCGAACGCGCTCCGTTGGCGGGCGAGAGCGGCGGCGAATCCAGCAATTACGATCGCTGGGATTTGCAGCGCGCCGGCTTCCGTGCTGACTGGTCTCCTTCCGCCGCCAATGGTTTCACCTTCGAGGGAGACCTCTTTCAATCCAACGCAGGAGTGACGGGCTATAACTTCCTTCTCACTCCGCCCTACACCGAGATAGTCAACGTTCCCTGGTACTACAGCGGTGGCAGCCTGCTGGCGCGCTGGCGGCACGTAACGGCAGGCGGCTCGCAAATCACCGGGCAAGCTTTCTACGACCGCACCCACGAGGGCGGCATCGGGAACTTCGGCGTCACTGACAACACTCTGGATTTCGACTTCCAGCAGCAAGCACGTTTGGGCGACCGGCACGAAGTAGTTTGGGGACTGGGCGCGCGGTTGGTGGATGAGGTTACAAATGGAAGCGCCAACCTCGTGTGGGTCCCCAGCGGCAACAACACGAAATTATTCAGTGCGTTTGCGCAGGACGAAATCACCCTGGTGCCGCAGCGCCTCTGGTTCACCCTGGGGTCGAAAATTGAACACAATGACTACACCGGGATAGAAGTCGAGCCTGACGTGCGCCTGCTGTGGGCAGCGCATCCCCGGCACATCCTTTGGGCAGCGGTGTCACGCTCCATTCGCAGCCCAAGCTCGCTGGAGGAAAGGACCCAAAACACGATTGCCATCACGCCGAGTGAATTGGGCCTGCCCAGCGTGTTGGAGTCGTATGGAAGCACGCAGTTCCAATCAGAAACTGCGCTTTCGTACGAGGCCGGCTACCGGGTGCAGCCCGGCCGCAGGCTTTTCTTCGATCTGACCGCCTTCTACACGAACTACACAAAGCTGACGGGTGGTGTGGAGGGAACGCCTTCTCTGGAGTTAAACCCTCAGCCACCCCACGTGGTGGTGCCAATTCAGCTGGTAAACGGCCTGTACGGCCACTGCACCGGGGCAGAACTGGCGGCCAGCTATGCTCTCACCAATTTCTGGCGGCTGCAGGGAAGCTACTCCTGGCTGAGTCAGGAAACAGGGCCGAACCGCGCCAATCCGACCGCGACCGCGGCTTATCCGGATGGGGCCAATCCCGAGCATCAGTTTCAAGTTCACTCCAGCTTCGACCTGCGCCGCAACCTGCAGTTTGACGCAAGCACGTACTATGCCGGGCGGCTGAATTTCCCGGCGGTTGGAGCCGGCGATCTTCCGCCCCAAAACGTACCCGGCTACACACGGCTGGATGCACGGCTGTCCTGGTCCCCGCTGGAGCGGCTGGAATTGAGCGTCGGCGCACAGAATCTGCTTCGCCCCAGCCAACTGGAATTTCAGGACATCGCTTTTCCTGTGATCGCGGGGCAAGTGCGCCGGTCTTTTTATGGGAAGGCGGCATGGCGGTTTTGAGCAAAACAGCGCTGCCCGGACGGCGGGTCGCGCGCCATCGCTGGGTCTGCACCTACTTGAAACGGGCGCGCTTTGCACCGATGTGCCGCCAGCGGGCTTGCAAGCTCAGACAAGCGCGGTTGCTGGCATCTGGAGGCAGCTTTTTGCTAATGCTTTCGATGCTCGCCTTCGGTCAGGCCCAGCCAAACACTGCCGACCTGACCCAAATGAGCCTGGAAGATCTGCTCAAGCTGGAGGTGACTACCACGATCGGAAAACGGCTGCAGAAGATTTCGCAGACTCCTGCGGCCGTCTACGTGATCAGCGCGGAGGACATCGAACGCGCGGGGGCGACCAGCGTGCCTGACGCTTTGCGCCTGGCGCCTGGCGTCGAGGTGGCGCAAATTGACGGCAGCACCTGGGCGATATCCATTCGCGGCTTCAATTCCATATTTTCCAACAAGCTGCTGGTGCTCGTGGATGGCCGCACAGTTTATTCCACCATCTACACGCAGGTGTTCTGGGCAGCGCAGGATTTGCCTCTGCAGGACGTGGAACGCATCGAGGTGATTCGCGGACCGGGAGCCGCCATTTGGGGAGCCAACGCGGTCAACGGCGTTATTAACATCGTGACCCGCAGCGCGCGCGACACACAAGGCAAGCGACTGACGCTAGAAGCCGGCAGTCACGACCAGTCCATCGCCGACGCAAGTTATGGAGGCAGCCTGGGCCACGATGCCGCCTTCCGCATTTCCTCGCGCTACGCGCTGAGAGGCCAAATGCTGGCGGAAGCGGGCACGGACCTGCATGATCGCTGGGACCTGCAGCGCGCCGGCGCGCGGGGTGATTGGACCCGAGGCCCGCGGGATTCGTTCAATCTGATCGGGGACATTTACCAGAGCGGCGGGGGAGAGACATTTGTAATACCCAACTTGACTCCGCCCTCGGACGTGGCAACCAACAGCCTGACTTCGCATAACGGTGGAAGTCTGCTAGTGCGCTGGAACCATGAGATGGCGGGCGGCTCACAGACGGTATTTCAGGTCTACTACGACCGCAGCCATCAACTGCTGAGCGGGTTCAGTAATAGCGACGGCACAGTTGACTTCGACTTCCATCAGGAAGCCCGGGTGGGAGAAAGGCATGACGTGCTGTGGGGGCTGGGAGCGCGCTTCATCGACGAGAACACCCACGCGGGTCCACAGCTCTATCTCTCACCCAACGACCAGAACCTCAAGCTGTTCAGTGCCTTCGTCCAGGATGAGATTGCCTTGCGGCCAGACCACCTCTGGCTGACCCTGGGAACCAAGGTCGAGCACAATTCCTATACCGGGGCGGAAGTGCAGCCTGACCTGCGGATTCTGTGGGAACTGAATTCGCGGCAGTCCTTGTGGGCAGGAATCTCCCGCGCCGTGCGGACTCCGGCAGCCTTCGAGGAACGCGGCCACTCTATCGCAGCCGTCCTCCCCGGTGCGGGAGGTCCGCCCACGTTGGTCACCTTCTCCGGCAGTCCCCAAGTTGAATCCGAGGAAGTGCTCGCCTACGAAGCCGGCTACCGCGTGCTGGCGAGCCGGCGAGTCTCCTTCGATGTGGCGGCGTTTTATGACCTTTACCAACATCTTTCGAGCGTGGACTTCGGCACGCCTTTCTTTCAGGCTGATCCGGTGCCCCACCTGGAGGCGCCTCTCACCGCCAGCAACGTTCTCAACGCCCACAGCCAGGGAGTCGAGGTGTCCGGCAGCTACGCGGCAACACGCTCCTGGAAATTCAGCGGAAGCTACTCCCTCCTGCGCTTGTTCTATCACCAAGATCCGGCCGACCCGACCGCGGTTCCCGCTATCAATGCCGGACTGAATCCCGAGCACCAGTTTCAACTGCATTCCGATTTCTCTTTCCGCCGGAACTGGGAGTTCGACACCTCCGCTTATTTTGCCGATGTGCTGCCCGCCGTGGCGATACCTCGCTACACGCGGCTGGATGTGCGTCTGGCGTGGTCTCCTCTGGAACGGCTGCGGCTGAGTTTTGGGGGCAAGAATCTGCTCGATCCGCGCCACCTTGAATTCCAGGATTTGTTGCAACCCACGGTTCCGGCGCAGATACCACGGTCTTTCTACGGGCAGGTGGAATGGCAATTCTGATGGCCATGGCTTCAGCATCCATCGCGACGATGCCGACCGTCCCAGCGGCGCCCTGCGCCCGTTCTTCCTGTGGAATGCCGAGGGCCGGGGTGCTGAGTGCCAGGTCGAAGGCACGCCAGGTCGCGCTGGGAGCGCTGATCGTAGTTGCCTGCGGCATCGTGGCAAGCGGCCAGGCCCCGGTCGGCGAGTATGAGGTGAAGGCGGCATTTCTTTTCAATTTCGCCAAGTTTGTGGAGTGGCCCCCGGAAGCCTTTGCCAATGCCTCGGAACCGGTCCGGCTGTGCGTCTTTGGAGATGAAGATCCATTTGATCACTCGCTGGAAAGGGTGGTCGAAGGTAAGACCGCCAACGGACGGCCCATGCAAGTGGTGCATGTGCATTCCACCAAGGACCTGAAAGGCTGCCACATTTTGTTCATCAGCTGGATGGAAGAAAAGCAGACGGACGCGCTGCTGCGGACGACCCGCGGAGCAGGCATTTTGACCGTGGGAGAAACAGACAATTTCGCCCGTGACGGTGGCGTCATCAACTTCGTGCTGCAGCAGAACCGTGTCGCCTTCGAAATCAACGTGGATGCGGCGGAGCAGAACAACCTGAAGATCAGTTCAAAGCTGTTAAGCCTGGCGCGCATTGTGCACGGTGTGCCGGAGAGGAACTAACCATGCCAGCCCTGCGCGATCTGTCGCTACGACGCAAGCTCACGCTCATCATCGTGCTGACCAGCAGCGTGGCCCTGCTGCTGGCTTTCGTTGGGGCGGCCAGCTATGACGTGCTCAGCTTCCGGAGAATAATGGTCCGCAACATATCCATTCTGGCCACGGTGCTGGGCGAGAACAGCAAAGCCCCGCTCGTCTTCGGCGATGCCAAGGCAGCAACCGACGTGCTGCAGGCGGTGGAAGCGGAGCCTCATATCATCGGTGCCAGTATCTACAGGAAAGACGGGATGCGTTTTGCCCACTATCTTCGGCCGGGAGCGGTCGAGGGGCCGATTCAACTCCCCCAAGCTGACGGCGCATATTTTCGGCCGGAGCGGCTGGTGGAGTTTCACCACATAACACTTGGGGACGAGACTCTGGGGGCCATCTACATCGAATCTGATTTGGAGGAACTGAACCAGCATCTGCGAGCCTACGTTCGCATTGTGGCCCTGGTCTTGTTGGCTTCGACCCTGGTGGCCTATTTGCTGGCGGCCTGGCTGCAGCGGCCGGTTTCACAGCCCATCCTCGATCTTCTCCAAACCACGGAGGAAATTTCCGCCCAAAACAACTATGCCCTTCGCGCCGCCAAATCCGGCAGTGACGAGGTGGGCCTGCTGGTCGCCGGATTCAATGGAATGCTGGAACAAATTCAGCGTCGCGACCAGGAACTGGAGCGCCAACAAGCCCACTTGCAGGCCGAGGTGGAAGCCCGCACGGCCATCAATCTCCAACTAGAGGCAGCCAAGGAAATGGCGGAGGGCGCGAGCCGTGCCAAGGGCGATTTTCTGGCCAACATGAGCCATGAAATCCGTACGCCGATTAACGGCGTGCTGGGAATGATCGAGTTGACCCTGGAGACGGAACTTACCGTCGAGCAAAGAGACAACTTGCAGATGGCGCGATCTTCGGGTGAGTCCTTGCTGACCATCATCAACGACATCCTCGATTTCTCAAAGGTCGAATCCGGCAAGTTGGAGCTCGATCACATTGAATTCAACCTCTATAACAGCGTCGGCGAAACCATGAAAGCGCTGGCCCTGCGCGCCCACCAAAAAGGCCTGGAGCTTACCTACGATGTTGCCCCGGATGTTCCTTCCCGGGTCGTGGGAGATCCTGGCCGTTTGCGGCAGATTCTGGTCAACCTCGTGGGCAACGCCATCAAGTTCACCAAACAGGGCGAAGTCTCGCTCTACATCGCCAAGGATTCAGCCGACCAGAGCCGGGCCGAACTGCATTTCAAGGTGAGTGACACCGGCATTGGGATTCCAGCGCGAAAACATGGAATCCTCTTTCAGGCATTCTCCCAGGCGGATACCAGCACAACACGGCAATATGGAGGCTCCGGGTTGGGCTTGGCCATTTGCGCCCGCCTGGTGGAGTTAATGAGCGGAGAAATCTGGGTGGAGAGCGAGGAGGGCGTAGGCAGCACCTTTCATTTCACAGCCCGATTCATCGAGGATGTCTCTACCGGCGAGTACACGCCTCCCGCATCTGAGGGTGCGCTGCGCGGCATTCGCGTGCTGGTCGTGGACGACAATGACACCAACCGCAAAATACTCACCCGCATGACTGCCTTGTGGGGCATGCTACCCAGCGCGGCTGAGAGTGCCGCATCCGCGCTGGCCACGCTCCAGGCAGCGCATCAGCAAGACGCCCCGTTTCGCGTCGTGCTGCTCGATGGATGCATGCCCGGAACCGATGGTTTCCAGACCGCCGCCTTAATTCGCGCCAACGTAGACGATCTCAGGGCGATCATTCTCATGCTGACGTCATCCGGGCAGGCGGGTGAGGCGGCCCGCTGCCAGGAACTGGGAATCGCCGCCTACTTGCTGAAGCCGGTTTTGCGTTCCGATCTGAAGAATGCGCTGCTCACGGTGCTCGGCAGCCAGCAGGTAGATCCGACCAACTCCAGGCTGATAACCCGCCATACGCTGCGCGAGGCGCCACACAAATTGCGCATCTTGGTGGCCGAGGACAACGAAGTCAATCAGACATTGGTGGTGCGGCTGCTGCAGAAAATGGGGCATGAAGCCGTAATTGCCAAGGACGGCACGGAGGCCCTATCTCTGGCTGCCACCGAGCCAGTTGACCTGATTCTGATGGATGTGCAAATGCCCGTCATGGATGGCTTGGCCGCCACTAGAGCAATCCGCGAGGCGGAGAAGATCAGCGGGAAACACCTGCCCATCTTCGCCATTACGGCACGGGCGATGAAGGGAGACGACGAACTGTGCCTGCGGGCAGGTATGGATGGGTATATTTCCAAGCCTATACGCTTCAGCGACGTGGAGAATGCCCTTGCCACGGTGAGCAATGCGTCCCCTGCCCGGCGGACCGAGTGGTCGCAAACCGAGGCCCTGGAACGCGTGGGCGGGGATGAACATCTGCTGCGCGAGCTGTGCCAGATCTTCCTGCGGGAATCGCCGAAACTGCTGGAGAAACTGAAACATGCCGTGGCCCAGGAAGATTCTGCAGCGGTACAGAAGGCCGCGCACAGCTTGAAAGGGGAAGTGAGCTATCTGAGTGCGGACAATGTTTCGCGAACCGCACAGAGACTGGAGCAGATGGGCGCGGAAAAGAATCTGGCGGGAGCGGCCGCGTTGGTGGAATCGCTCGAGATCGCGCTTCGCGATCTCCATGCCGTCATGAGTCAGCAGACGACGGGTCAACCGTCAACGGCTCAGAAGACAACAGACCAGGCGACGGATCGGCCTGCCATAGACCACTCGGCCGAGGTGCATTCGTGAAAATAGTGGCCCCGCCCGACACTTCCGTTTTTGACCGTGCCTGGAAACCTTCCCCACTGGACGCAGTGCTCCTGGCAGAGGATGATCCCGTTTTTCGCCATCTCATCACCAGCTGGTTGCGGCGGTGGAGCTACTCCGTTGTCGCGGTGGACAACGGCCTGGATGCGTGGCAGGCGCTGCAGCAACAGAATGCCCCTCAGTTGGTGGTCCTCGATTGGATGATGCCGGGTATGGAAGGCGTGGAACTGTGCCGCCAGATTCGCAGCCACGCCATGGGGATCTACCGCTACATCCTGCTCATTACCGCCAAGGACAATAAGAACGATGTGGTTGCCGGTCTGGAAGCAGGAGCGGATGATTACCTGACCAAGCCGTTCAACGTAGAGGAGCTGCGCGCCCGCATCCGCACCGGAAAGCGGATCTTGCAGTTGCAGGACGAACTGCTGAAGACGCAGGAGGCGCTGCAATTCCAGGCCGCCCACGATCCCATGACCGGACTGTGGAACCGGGGAGCGATTCTCGATCTGCTTCGCCGCGAAACCCAGCTGCAAAACCGGACGGGAAAACCATTCGGGGTCATGATGGCAGATGTGGACTATTTCAAGAAGATCAACGACTCTTTCGGGCACTTAGTAGGGGATGCGGTGTTGCGCGAGGTCGCCCGCCGGCTGGCTACGGGGGTTCGAGGATACGACTACATCGGCCGCTACGGCGGGGAGGAGTTTCTGATTGTAGTTTCCGCATGTGACGTTCCGGAACTGGCGGGGAGCGCGGAAAGGCTGAGAGTGTGCGTCGCCAGGGAGCCGATCCAGACGACCGCCGGAGCAGTGTCATGCACGATCAGCATTGGGGCTGCGGTAGCGAGCCAAACCGCCAATTCTTTGGACTATGAGTCGGTGCTCCGCACCTCCGATACTCTGCTTTACCAAGCCAAAGCCAATGGCCGCAACCGGGTCGAAGTGGCGCTGGCCGCGCGCGTCGGTGCAGGGCAATAAACCGCAAATCGCCCCTGTGGAAACGGTGCAAAGAGTGGAAAACTCGATCCCGGCAGTGGTACCGGTGCAGGATGGAGGCGGAACATTTTTAGAATCAGTTGATTAATACGCATGGCACGTTCGGGGGTAGCTCTGGCACGGAAGTGCCATTCTCAAAAAGAGGCAGTACGTTTAGTTTTGCCTACGAGCAGTTCTGGGGGAGGGCTGCCCGGGCGTCCAGTGACTCGAAAGAGTCCGGGCGCCTGTTTAATTTTAGCGGTACATTTTCCCTCCGCCCTGGTCTCTCTGTCTCTACCAACGGGCGTCTCTACCAGTGAGACACCGAGCCACAGAAAAATCAATTCAAAGCTGGAATCTGCGTGTACCGGTGCGAATCCGTTTCCCTCGGTGACTCGCACATCTGCGATTCGTGAGGCAGCGCTAGTAGGTGGAAATTGTGAAGTTCACCGTGATGCGGGCCTGCGTCTCGACGGGGCGGCCATTCTGGAAATAGGGCTTGAAACGCCACTGCTTCACCGCTTCCATGGCGGCGCTGGAGAGAATGGCAGGGCCGCTGAGCACGCGCAGATCTTCGATCGCGCCCTGCTTGCCGATGAGCGCTTCCAGAACCACCGCGCCTTGCACCTTCATCTGCTTGGCCAACAGCGGGTAGCTGGGCTCAACTGGGCGTGAAAGCACCTGCGCCGTCTCAGGAGAGAGATGCACCGAGGCGGCGACGTCAGTGGATACCTGTCCCGCCGAGCCTAAGACCGGTACAGCCGGCGCGGACGGCTCGGATTGCATGTCAACTTTCACCGAGTTGTTGTGCGGCTCCACGGTGCGGCGCTCGCCTCCGGCCACGACCTCGACTTCCAGCGGAGGCAAAACAGTACGTTGGGTAGCTGTTATGGTCGGGCCAGCCGAAGCTACGCTCGAATCCTGCGGAGAGCCCGAGGCCGGGATGGCCGGCATCTTCTGCCGGGGCCTCGCGGCCGCGGAAGCGTGGCCGCCAGTTACGCCTGTGGTTGTGATTTCCGTCTCGCCATCGTCCGTGGGTGCATTCTCGGCAACCTGCGCCGGGCTGGACGGGCTGGAGGGAAACCAGAGCTGCCAATCTTTTATCACGACCAAAATCAGAGCGACCGCCAGAATGCCCAGCGCAGCCATCATGCGCCGTTGCTGCCCCTCACTGCCACTCGGGCCGCTGGGGCTACTTTGCGGACTACGCACCAGCAGGCCACGATGCACTTCCGGTGTTCCCTGGTCTTCTTCCCACGTGGGCATAACTGAATCTCCAGAAAAGTGAGGCCGCAAAGCCGCCTCTGCAATTGTGTAGTATGACGCGAAATGAATACTAAGACCAGCGAAAGCTGGCGCTGCTTTGTTCCCAAAGTGCTATGCCGGGACAGCACTGTAAGGTGCTGAATCGAAAAGCCGCCTGAAAATCTGCCGGCAAGGCCCGTATGGGGCCTGACCCGTGCGGGCGGCTTTTCTGCCAGTCCGGCGGCCTCCGGCGATGTGATTTCCGTCACAATTCCCCGTGACAGCGCTCATCGGCGATATTGCCGGCTTCCGTCTATTGTTAGCCCAGGAATGCCGCTCGTGGGCGGCAATGAGAGGAGCCTGAGGATGGCTAACGAAGCTGGGCAACACGAGAATCTGCTTTCCAGCAGCGGTCCCCGCTTGGTGTTCTGGGAGGTCACTAAAGGCTGCAATCTACGCTGCATCCACTGCCGTGCCAGCGCGACCGAGTTGGCGTCGCCGGATGATCTTTCCACTGCCGCTGCCATCGGCATTATTGACCAGATCGCGCAGGCCGGCAATCCCATCCTGGTGCTGAGCGGAGGCGAACCGCTGTTTCGCTCCGACATTTTTCAGCTCGCGCGCCACGCTACCGACCAGGGCTTGCGGGTGGCACTGGCGACCAATGGCACACTCGTCACCAAGGAAGTCGCAGGCATGATTGCGGACTCGGGAGTGAAGCGGGTCTCTATCAGCCTCGATGGGTCCGATGCCCGCACTCACGATGTTTTCCGCGGCATTCCGGGAGCTTTCGCCGCGGCGGTGCAGGGGCTGCGCAATCTGAAATCTGTGGGCATGCCGGTGCAGATCAACATGACGATCGCGCGCCACAATGCCAGCCAGCTGCCGCAGGTGCTGGAACTGGCGAAGTCGCTCGGCGCAGATGCCCTGCACACCTTCCTGCTGGTGCCGGTGGGATGTGGGGTGGATATCGCCGCCGAGCAGATGGTCTCGCCCGAAGAATACGAAAAGATGCTCAACTGGTTTTACGACCGCTCTCTGGAAGGCGAGATTGAACTAAAGGCCACGTGCGCGCCGCACTACTTTCGCGTGGTGCGGCAACGGCGGGCGGCGGAACGCCGCGCGGCAGAATTGCGCGAAGCGGAGCTCCACGCCTGGCGGGATGTGGCCGATCCATCAGCCATCGGACCTACCGAAGCGCTGATGCCGAGCGGCACGGGAATCACTTTCAAGAAAGCCGGGGCAGGGCCACACGCCGGTCATCCTGGGGCAGCTCATGCGCAAGCCGCGCACGGCGGCCATCCTGGTGGAATGAATGCCATGACCAAAGGCTGTCTGGCAGGATCGGGCGTGTGCTTCGTTTCGCACGAGGGAGAAGTTTATCCCTGCGGATATCTGCCGGTACGGGCTGGCGATCTCAGAAAGCAGAGTTTTGAAAGCATCTGGCACGATTCAGCTCTTTTTCACGAGCTGCGCGACACTCGCAATCTCAAGGGCAAGTGCGGCTGCTGCGAGTTTCGCAACATCTGCATGGGCTGCCGCGCCCGCGCCTTTGCCGCAACCGGAGATTATTTGCAAGAGGAGCCGTTCTGCCTTTACCAGCCGCACACGCCAAGCCTGCGCGCAGAGGTGAAAAAAGAGCTGGCGAATACGCAGAGCTGAGAATCGCCGCCAAACGACTTCTTTGCCCCAAGATTTGCGCGGATACGCTGGCCACGCGAGTCAGGCGAGCATTTTAGTATTGTGATCGGTGAAAATCCGCGTGAATCCGCGGCGAGGAAGTTCTTTTTTCACCCAGCACGCACCCTGCCAAACCGGTAAAATCTTTGCTCACGGTTCCGCCACAGCCACGTCCAAGACAATGTACCGGGAAATGAAAGTGAGGTAAGTCCCGGACTCGTCGAGGAAAAAAGCATCATGCCGGCCGATGCGTGGGCGGTATCCTTTGCGGTTGGCAAGTGTTCTTCGCGGGGAACGAAATCGTCCCGGGAAGAACGAAGTAGTCGAACCCAGGACCCCATCGCACGGGGCCAAATGGCTGGGCAAAAGTTAAGCCGGATCGACGATACCCAATTGGTCCGCGAAGCGCAGCGTGGCAGCCGCGCCGCCTTCGAGGATCTGGTGCGCCACTACGATCAGGCGGTGTTGCGGCTGGCCATGCACCTGACCGGCACGGAACACGAGGCGCAGGACATATATCAAGAAGCATTTCTGAAGGCGTACCGGAGCATGGGAAGTTTCCGTTTTGAGTGCTCCTTTTACACCTGGATCTACCGCATCGTGACCAATCTGTGCCTGGACCACTTGCGCAAGAGACAGGTGCGTAAAGAAGACGCTCCAGTCGCCACCGACGAGGCCGGCGAAGTTTACAGCCTGCTCGATCAGGTGCCGGATTCGCGCGCTGGGGCGAACCCGGAACACCAGTTGATGAGCCGGGAGTTGGGCCGTCGCATCAATCGGGCTCTGGAAAAGCTTTCGCCGCGCGAGCGCATGGTTTTTGAGTTGAAGCATTATCACGGGTTGAAGTTGCGGACGGTAGGCGAGATTTTGCAGACCACGGAAGAAACCGCGAAGAATACTCTGTTTCGCGCCACCCAGAAGTTGCGGGGAGCGCTGGCGGATTTGCGGTAATCACGTAGGGACGGCCGCCTCGGCTGTCCAACCGGGCGAAGCCCGGCGGAACAAGAGGGGGTAGTTATGAAATGTGAATGGGTCCAACAGAATATTCTGCTTTACGTTTATGACGAGCTGCCCGACGATGCCCGTTACGAACTGGAGCAGCATACGGCGCGTTGCGCTACCTGCGCCGCGGAACTGGAAACCGTTCGTGAGTTTCATTCTGAGCTTTCGCGATTCCCGGTGGCTGAGCCCTCCCCCAACTTGCTGACCGCTTCTCGAATGCGCCTGCAAGAGGCGCTGGAGACCACCCAGCAAGGGGGTTTCTGGCATCGCTTGGTCTTCGACCCATGGGTTTGGCTGCGCGAGATTCGCTTTGCACCCGCCCTGGCAGCTACGCTTTTCATTCTCGGATTCGCCGGCGGGATAGGGACAGCGTACAAGGTGTTGAAGACAAGCCCGCCAGCAGAGGTCAGGGAAGCAAACTCAGGCCAACCCTCCGAATCATCCATCACCGGCATTCGATCCGTCACTCAGCAGCCGGGCAATCAGATCACAATCAAGTACGACACGGTTTCCACACAGGAAGCGCAGGGTTCGCTAAACGATCAGAAGATCCAGCAATTGCTCCTCTTCGCGGCACGTAATAACTACAACTCGGGCGTGCGGATTGATTCCGTAGGACTGCTGACGCAAAACCCCGAAGACACGCAGGTACGCGAGACCCTGATCTACGCGCTGCGGTATGACTCCAATCCGGGCGTGCGCTTGAAGGCGCTGGATGGTCTGGCGCGCCACGTGAAGGACGATGTTCGCGTCCGCGACGCGCTGTTGGAAGCGTTGATCCACGATTCGAACCCCGGCGTGCGCACCGAAGCCCTGAAGTTGCTCAGCCCGGTGCAGGCGGACAGCAGTGTGCGAGCGGTGCTGGAGCATCTTGCTGATACCGACAAGAACCAGTACATCCGTACTCAGGCGCGTAACGTGCTGGCGCAATTGCCGGAGATCGATTGAGCGATCGAAGTGAGAAGAGTTTGAGTAGACGAAGAGTCTTGGGAAGAAAATGGTGCAACCGGACTGCCCCAGATCAGACACAGCGCGGTTGCAGAAGGTGAAACGTTGAAGCAGTTTGCTAAATTCGGAATTTTATTAATTCTAGTAACCCCGGCTCTGGTCGCCCAGCAGAGCCGCATTTACAGCGATAACGGAGGTTGGGCCCGCGAGGCGAACGGATCTGTGGCCGCCTCCAGAAACTTGCGGATCAGCGTGGATTTTGGCTCCGTGCACATCGAGGGTGGTCCACAATCAGATGTCACTTACACCTTCCACGGCCATTACAGCACGTCCTCCGAGGAAAAAGGGCGGCGCAGCCTCGATGCCTACAAGATCAGCGCGTATGTTCGCGGCGATACTACCTATATCAACGCCGACTGGCAGGGGCGCGGTGAACCGAACTGGTGCACCGGAGAATTCGTGATCAACGCTCCGCGCAATGTGGAACTGGTGAAGGTTGAAACCAAGGGAGGATCGCTCTTTCTCGCCCATCTCAACGGCCGGGTGGAGGCCGAAAGCGGCGGCGGTCGAATTCATCTGGAAGATATTGCGGGCGCGGTGCGTGCCGGAACTGGCGGCGACAACATCGAAGTGGATTCAGTGGGCGGGGACCTGGATCTGGAGACTGGCGGCGGCAAAGTCCACGTCGGCTCGGTCAAGGGCAGGATCAGCGCCTCTACGGGTGGCGGCGACGTGATGCTGGTTTCCAGCGATCAAGGCGCGGTGCTGGAATCGGGCGGCGGAAATATTCAGGTAAAGCAATGCGGCGGCTCGCTGAAGATTTCCACTGGCGGCGGAAATATTGACGTAGGAAGTGTCGGCGGGCCAGCGGAAATAGATACCGGAGGCGGCAGCATTCGCTTGTCATGGGCCAAGGGCCTGGTGAGGGCGGAAACCGGCGCGGGGCGAATTGAACTGGACGGCGTGCCGGCAGCGCGAGCCGAATCGGGCGCGGGTGCCATCATTGCCCGGTTTGTGGCTGGCGGTGACCACACCGACTCCCGGTTGGAAACCGGCTCGGGCGACATTACTGTGTACCTCGCCCCCAATGTCAACTTTACGATTCGCGCCTCAATCGACATGGCCAATGGCCACAAGATTTACTCTGATTTTCCCGAGTTGAAGGTGCAAACCGAAGGCGAGTGGGGCGCGCAGACGTCGGTTGCGGAAGGCAGCCTCAACGGCGGCGGACCTCTGCTGAAGGTGCACACCGCGACTGGAAACGTCTGGTTCCGGCGCGCCAGCCAATAGAGATCGGGAATTCTGGGAGGGACGACAATGTCGAAGCCAATCCTCAGTCTCGCGCTGCTTCTGCCGCTTCTTGTGATCACTTCTTACGCCATGAACGGGCTCTCGGTTGAGTCAGGCGAGACTGAAGCTTTTTCCGCTGAGGAGAGCTCCGGCGCCACTTCCTACCTGGGGGTGGACACGCGCGATATCACGTCCGACCGGCTGGGGCCGCTGCAATTGAAGGAAGAAACCGGTGTGGAAGTCACCATGGTAGACCAGGACGCGCCCGCAGGTAAGGCTGGGGTCAAGGAACATGACGTCATCCTCACGGTGAATGGCGAGAAGGTGGAAAGCGTCGAACAGTTGCGGCGAATGATCCACGAGATTCCTCCGGGCCGCACCGTCACCTTGGGCATAAGCCGCAACGGACAGCCTACGACCCTTAAGGCCCAACTCGCGGAGCGCAAGAAAATATTCAACTTTACCCCCGAGGCCAACGGGTTCAAGTTTTCCATGCCCGCTCTTCCGGCTGTTCCGGCGACGCCGGCGATGCCAGCGATGCCCGACATTGATATCCCAATCTCAGTTGTGGTCGTGCATTCCTCAGCCCGCAGCGGGCTCATGGTGGAGAACCTTACTCCACAGCTGGGAGATTACTTCGGCGCGAGAGATGGCCAGGGTGTGTTGGTGCGCTCGGTGGAGAAGGGCAGCCGCGCCGAAAAGGCCGGCTTCCACGCCGGGGATGTGATCGTGAAGATCAACGGCGAGCCCATCCACGATGCCGGCGACTTCAGCCACGCGCTGCGTGCGCAGTCCCAGAAGGACATAAGCGTGAGTGTGATCCGCGACCGGAAAGAACAGACCATCACGCTGGCCCTGCCGGAGCACAGGTCGCAGTATCTTGACGAGGGCTTCGAAACGCCGGACGTTCATGTTGAAGCAGACACCACGATTGACCTAAGCGAACTGAACACTGAACTCGCCCAGGTTAAGCCGGAAGTGGAACTGGCCACGCGCGAAATTCGGCGGATTCAGCCCGAGCTGGATAAAGTAAAACGCGATTTCTGCCAACAACAAGTGGAATTCAAGAAACAGGTGGAAGTGATGAAGCGGCAGATTCGCCAGCAGCAGCGGGAATTGAAGCAGAAGGTGCGCCAGATGGTATCGAGTCAGGCCGACATCTGAGTGGTGACGACAAGAAGTGATTGGCGACTGGCCGCTACTGTGGTTTGTGAAGTATGTGGACTACACGCGGGCGGCGCGCTTACGCGCCATAGGCGCGAGCAGTACGCGGTTGCGGCCGGCGAGCTTGGCGGCGTAAAGGCCGGCATCGGCGGCTTCCACGATTTCATCGCGTGTGGCACCGTGATCAGGGTAGGACGCCGCGCCTGCGCTGATGGTGACCGGCCGGGGAACGCCCGGGAACTGCCAGCCCTCCACCAGGCGGCGCAGTTTTTCTGCCACTCCTAAAGCGTGTTGCGGGTTGGTCTGTGACAGCAGGATCGCAAATTCTTCGCCGCCGTAGCGGCAAACCACATCAATCTTGCGCAGCTGCTGGTGAAAAATCGAAGATACCTGGCGCAGCACTTCATCGCCCAGCAGGTGGCCGAATTCATCATTCAGGCGTTTGAACTCGTCAATGTCCACCATGATCACACCCATGCCGCAGTTGAAACGGCGGGCGCGTTCAATTTCTTCGGTGATCCGCAATTCAAAGTAGCGGCGATTGAAGATTCCGGTGAGCCCATCCAGATAAGCAAGCTGCTTCACGCGGTCCACATGCTGCGCGTTCTGGATGGCGGTCGCACAAATATCGGCCACGGATTCGAGCGGTTGGATATCCCCGGCGTTGAATGCCCCGACCCGCGAGCTGTCCAGCACCAGCGCTCCCAGCGTCTGCCCGAACGACACCAGAGGAATGCACATGCGGGAACTGGTCTCGATGTAGAAACCAACATAGTCAGGGGCGCTTTTTACGTCGTTTTCGATCTGGGTCTTGTTGCCCTCCAGCGCCCTTCCCCATAGGCCATCATCAGAAGGCAGGCGGCCGCCCTCGGGAGTGCACGGTGTCAAAATACCGTGATGAGCGCGTAGGACAAGATCTCCTTCCTCTTTGAGCAGAACCGACACATGCGAAACCTGAAACGCTTTCTGAATGAGGGAGCAGACCCGGGAGAGAAGTTCCTTCAGGTCGAGTACGACCGTAGTTTGACGGGCGATCTCATTAATGGTTTCCAACTGCAGCGCACGCCGCCGCTCCAGTGCGTGCAACTTCGCGTTCTGCAGCGCCATGGAAGCCTGGGTAGAAAACAGCGTCAGCAGGTCAATGGTTTCCTGATTGAAGTGGTCGGCCTTCTCGCTCTGGCAGTCGAGCACGCCCACGACAGCGTCGCGAACCATGAGCGGAACGGCCAGTTCCGAGCGCGTTTTCTCCGCGGTGGCGACGTAGCGCTGATCTTTGGTGATGTCGGGAACATAAATGGGGCGTTTTTGCGTCGCCGCGGCGCCGCTGATTCCTTTCCCGGCCGCCAGGCGCACCGCATCGTGCCCGCTGTCCCAGCCGATCTGGCAGCGCGGGTAGAGTTCGCCGGTATTCTCATCCACCAGCAGGAGGGCGACGTTCTGCAAATGAAAGTAATCGCGCGCGATAATCAGAATTTGCTGCAGAACTTCGTCCGGCTCATAGGCAGACAACACCGCCTGGCTGGCATCGTAAAGGACCGCGATCGTCTGCATAGGACTGGCGGGATTGTAGCTTGGAGAAGGAACGTTACCGAAGTGCCGAAAGTAACGTGGGAAGAGCTCATTTGAGGTCTTTCCCACTCTGGCTGCGTTGGCTGCGCCGCCGCCCACTCACGGTCTTGATAATCCCGAAAAACACCAGGCAGAGCCAGAAATCGATTACCAACCCCAGATCCACGCGAAGCGGCACATGCCGCGCCGCTGGCGGCAGATGCGGTAATAGGAGAAGGTAAACGGCATTCCCCGCCAGAACTGCGACCGATGCATGGATAAAGTTGGTCATCTCAGTGGCTAGTGGCGAGTGGTCAGTGAAAACCTCGACTGCCGCTGGCCACTGACCACCAGCCACTCCCATTAGACACCGCCATAGCTCCTGCTAACATCCCTATCTGATGCTCGAACTGGCCACTGCCGTCCAATATGTAAAAGGCATAGGGCCGCGGCTCGCAGAGGTGCTGAACAATAAGGGCATCCACACCGTGGATGACCTGCTGCATTATCTTCCCTTTCGCTACGAAGACCGCCTAAATCCGCGAGGAATTTCCGAACTCCGTGCCGGAGAAACCGCCACGGTGATTGCTGAGGTGCGCAACTCCGGGCTCTTTCGCACTAAACGCATGCCCATCTTCGAGTTGGTTGCCGGCCAGGGCCGGGCGCGCCTTCGCTGCATTTGGTTCAACGCTTCTTACCTGCGCGGCCGCTTTCAACCCGGACAAATGCTGGCGCTCTATGGCAAGGTGGAAGAAGACATGTACGACGGCCAACTGCAGCTGGTGCAGCCGCAGTTCGAGATTCTTGACGATGGCGGCGGAACTGCCGGCGACGCAGAAAAGAAAATGGCGGCTTCGCTGGAAGTGGGGCGCATTGTGCCCATCTACGAGTCCGCCGGCCAGGGCCGGCTCACTTCGCGCTGGTTCCGGCGTGCGATTCACACGGCGCTGGAGAATCTTCCGCCGGAGCTGCCGGACCCGATTCCCGCCGCCGTTCGCCGCCACCTGAGCCTGATCTCACCCCGCGACGCATTGTGGAAAGTGCATTGGCCTGAAGCCGGCGAAAGTTTTCAGGATCTGCAATCGTCGCGCACCCCGGCGCACATCCGCCTCATTTTCGAAGAACTTTTTTTCGTGGAACTCGGGCTCGAGCTTAAGCGTCGCCAGCAGAAGGCCCAGACCGGCATCGCCTTTACGTTGGACGCCGGGGTGCGCGAAGCCATCAAGAGAATTCTTCCTTTCCACCCGACCGCGGCGCAGAAGCGGGCGCTCAAAGAAATTGCCGGCGACATGGCGCTGCCCGTCCCCATGCGGCGCTTGCTGCAGGGCGACGTGGGCTCGGGAAAGACTATCGTCGCGTTTGAAGCGGCCATCATCGCTATTGAAGGAGGCCACCAGGTGGCGCTTATGGCGCCCACGGAAATCCTGGCGCACCAGCATTACTTCTCCGCTCGCCGCACTCTGGAGAACGCCGGCTACCGGATCGTGCTGTTGACCGGCTCGCTGGAAGAGGACCGCAAACGCGAGATTCGCCGACACGTGGCGCAGGGGAACGCGCAGTTGGTGATCGGAACGCATGCCCTGATCGAGCAGAAAGTGGAATTCGCGAAACTGGGCCTTGTGATTGTGGATGAGCAGCACCGCTTTGGCGTTCTGCAGCGCTTCAAGCTGATGAAGAAGAGCTCCGACGATCGGGTAGGAGCGGGCGGCTCGCCCGCCGATTTGGATAGTGCGGGGGAGGATCTCCGACCCGCCGGGACGGGTCAAAGACCCGTCCCCACACAGCCAGAGCCGGCAGACACGGGGCCGACGCCCGAGCCTGATGTGCTCGTCATGACGGCCACTCCGATTCCCCGCACGCTCGCCCTCACGCTCTACGGCGATCTCGACGTGAGCGTGCTCGATGAAATGCCACCCGGGCGCACCCCCATCGTCACCCGCCGCATCTCCGATGACCGCGCGACCGAAGTATGGGGCTTCGTGCGCAAGCAGGTCGCGGCGGGGCATCAGGCATACGTGGTGTATCCGGTAATCGAAGAGAGCGAAGAAAGCGAGCTGAAGGCGGCTCTCAAGATGTACAAGGAACTCAGCAAGAAAATTTTCCCGGAGCTGCGGGTCGGCCTGCTGCACGGCCGCCTTGACGCCGACCTCAAAGAGCAGGTGATGGGCCTCTTCCAGAAAGGAGAAATTGACATTCTGGTTTCAACCACCGTGATCGAAGTCGGGGTGGACGTGGCCAACGCCACCGTCATGGTCGTGGAACATGCTGAGCGTTTCGGATTGGCCCAGCTTCACCAGTTGCGCGGGCGAATTGGCCGAGGCGCGGCGAAATCTTATTGCGTGCTCATGACCGGCAAGAAAATCTCCGAAGACGGCGAGCGCCGCCTTGATGCCATGGTGCGCACCTCCGACGGTTTTCAGATCGCCGAGCTCGACCTCGAGTTGCGCGGCCCAGGTGAATTTTTCGGCACGCGCCAGGCCGGCATGCCCAGCTTTCAGGTGGCCAATCTCATTCGTGACCGTCAACTGCTCGAAGCCGCGAAACTGGAAGCGGCAACAGTTCTCGCCGGGCCGAATGACGAGGTCTCCCAGGACGAGATCAACCGCGCGCTGCACCACATGCGCACTCACTGGGCCAAGACTTACGGGCTGGTGGAAGTCGGCTAGTGTAAGTACAAACTGAGTGCGATGTCCTTCGTGTCTTCCTTCGTGAACCTTCGTGCCCTTCGTGGTTAGTTTTACTATGCTGGCTGGAAACAACAAACCACAAAGGACACGAGGGTTCACGAAGGAAGACATGAAGGAATTTTAGACTTAGCCACTGCCTTCTCTTGGGGAACGATTTCCCCGCGCGACCTCCCTCGTTACCTAGGTCATCTTGGGCAAGATGACTTTCCGGGTGATGATAGTGCAGCTCTCCGGAACCTGTATCTCATGAATATTGATGATCTGCTTCGCATAGCCATGGAGCGGCGCTCCTCCGACTTGCACTTGAAAGTTGGTAACTATCCGCACCTGCGCATTGACGGCGAACTGATCCCCCTGACCGACCAGCCCCGCGTGAGCGCTGAAGACATGCTCACCATGGCTTTTAGCATGATGTCGGCGCGGCAAAAACAGAAGTTCAAAGAAACCAGCGAAATTGATATGGCGTACGGGGTCGCCGGGCTTGGGCGCTTCCGTGTAAACGTGTTCCAGCAGCGCGGCAATGTAGGCCTGGTGTTGCGCGTGATTCCCACCAAGATTCGCGCCCTCGACGAGCTCTACCTGCCTAAAATCGTGGAGCAGATTTGCGACATGCCGCGCGGCCTGGTGCTGGTGACTGGCGTCACCGGCTCCGGCAAGTCCACAACTCTTGCCGCCATGGTAGACCGCATCAACTCCACTCGCGCCGAGCACATCATCACCATTGAAGACCCCATCGAATTCCTTCATCGCGACAAGAAGGGATACGTCAACCAGCGCGAGGTGGAAGTAGATACCCCGAATTTCTCCGCCGCGCTGCGCGCCTCGCTGCGTCAGGACCCCGACGTGATTCTGGTCGGCGAAATGCGCGATATCGAAACCATCGGCACCGCGCTGCACGCCGCCGAGACCGGCCACATGGTGTTCTCCACGCTGCATACCCTGGACGCGGTGGAAACCATCAACCGCATCATCGCCGTGTTTCCGCCGCCGGAGCAGAAACAGATTCGCCTGCAACTCGCCGCCATTCTGCGGGCAGTGATCAGCCAGCGCCTGGTGCGGCGTTGCGACGCCGAAGGCCGCGTGCCCGCGGTTGAGGTGATGATCAACACCGCGTACATTCGCGAGTGCATTCTGGTGCCGGAAAAAACCCGCGCCGTGCGCGACGCCATCTCCGCAGGCACTTCACAATACGGTATGCAGACCTTCGACCAGTCTTTGTGGGATTTATTTCAGGCCGGGCTCATCGCCTACGAGACCGCGCTGGAGAACGCCTCCAACGCCGACGATTTCAAGTTGCGCATGCAGGGAATTTCTTCTGCCGCCGACGTCTCCCGCAATCAAATGCAGGCCGCCGGTTTCGGCGGTCAGTAACTGACGTGGCTCGGGCACTCATCCCCGCGTCTATGTAGCATCAAGAGCTCGAAGTATTCGATTCCGCTGGGAGTGCCGTCACTGCCGGCGGGCGCGGACAAGAGTGTCCGCACAAGACTACACCGCATGTGCGGCCATGGCAGGCCGCGAAGCACCCACCGAGCGCACCACCTGCCGCACCTTTTGCAGGCACTGCTTATCGTCCGATCCGCTGAGCACCCACAGTGAATCCGCAATCGACGAAACATCGAACACATGCTCCAGGCCGGTACGCGCCAGCAGTTCGCGCACGAACGCGGGCGGATTCACCAGCTTGAGCTGAATGCCACGGCTGCGGCTCCAATGATGCAACGACACAAAAGTGCCCAGCCCGCCGGCATCGAGAAATTCCAGGCCAGTGAGGTCGAGAACGATCACGCGCGTGTCCTTTTGCGACACCACTGCGCTCCGCAGTTCGCTCACGCTTTCGCCGCGGACAAGCCGCCCGCTGCACCGCACCACCGCTACGTCTCCGCTCCGCTCTGCATCAATGGTAATCATGGTCGTCGTCCTCACTTGTATTTACGTAGATAGACGGCCAATAGTTTCCAAGGTCACCCGAAATTTGCACCGCCGCATCGAATTTTGCGGCCTTCCCCGTAAGCCTAGAGTGCAGTAAGGTTTAGAAGGATGGTGTCGCTGCCATGGCCTTCCCTCGCCCGCGAAAAACTGATTCCGAGGATGTGCTTTATGAATATGCCGTGAATGCGCTCGCCCGCCGCATGCGCACCGTGGCGGAACTGAAACGCCTGCTGCGGCAACGCGTGGAGGCCGAAACCGAATACGGACGCACTCTGGTCGAGTTGATCATCCGCCGCCTCAAAGACCAGGGCTACCTGAACGATACGAAGTACGCGGTAGCGTATTCGTCGTTTCGCCGCGACAACGAAAAGTTCGGCCGCCGCCGCGTGATCACCGATTTAAAAGTAAAAGGAGTTCACGGAGAGATCATCGACAAAGCAGTGGACGCCGCCTACGACGAGGTCAACGAAGAGAAACAGGCGCGCGCGTATCTTCATTGCAAGCGTCTGGTGAAACCTGCGAACCAAAAAGAAGCCGCCCGCATCTTTCGCAACCTCATGCGCGCGGGCTTCGGGGCGAAGACCATCTTCACCATCCTGAAGAAATGGGATGTTGACGATGAGACTCTGTCCGCGTTGGAAGAAGAGGCTCCGGAGTAACGGGTCTTCAAGGACAAGATGTCCTTCGCGTCCTTTGCGCCCTTTGCGGTTAAAGGTTTTGAACCGCAAAGATCGCAAAGTACGCAAAGAAAACTCTGAGCCAAAACCTTCGTGATACTTCGTGTCCTTAGTAGTTCATCGATTTTTTGGCTTCCGATTGCGGACCTGCTGTCGTGCCGAGGCCGCCTCCGTGTCCTCAGCGTCCTCTGTGGTTTAGAATCAATCGTGCGGTAACCACAAACGCAAGCCTGAGCGTTCCCGATCATGCCCACTGGCTCGGAAATTCGCCGCAAGTTCCTGGACTTTTTCGTCCAGAAGGGGCACCGCGAGGTGCACTCGTCTTCGCTGGTGCCGGCGAACGATCCCACGCTGCTGTTCACCAACGCCGGCATGAACCAGTTCAAGGACGTCTTCCTCGGCCTGGAAAAACGCGACTACAATCGCGCCACCACTTCCCAGAAGTGCGTGCGCGCCGGCGGCAAGCATAACGATCTCGAAAATGTCGGCTTCACCAACCGCCACCACACTTTTTTCGAGATGCTGGGCAATTTTTCCTTCGGCGATTACTTCAAAAAAGACGCCATCGCCTACGCCTGGGAGCTGATCACCTCGCCGGAGTGGTATGGAATCGACAAAGAGAAATTGTATGTGACCATATTCAACGGCGAAGGCGGCATGCAGCGCGACGCCGAAGCCTACGACTTGTGGGCGGCCCAGGGCGTCGCCAAAGACCGAATCTTTGAGGCTGGCCTGAAAGACAACTTCTGGCAGATGGGCGACACCGGCCCCTGCGGCCCCTGCAGCGAGATTCACTACGATATGGGCCCCGCCGCCAGCGATCAGGGCCACACCGACTGCGCCTTTCCCTGCGACTGCGGCCGCTACGTCGAGATTTGGAACCTGGTCTTCATGCAGTTCGACCGCGACGCCAGCGGCAAGCTGAACCCGCTGCCCAAGCCTTCAATTGACACCGGCATGGGTCTGGAGCGAGTAACGGCGGTGCTGCAAGGCGTGATTTCGAATTACGACACGGATCTGTTCACGCCGCTGATTACATCCGCCGCGAAGCTCGTTGGTCTGTCCGATCTCCGCTTAGCAGCGGAGAAGATCCACGAGTTTCAGGAGAGATCCACTGCGGCCTCATTGCGCGTCATCGCTGACCATTCACGCGCTATGACGTTCCTAATCACGGACGGCGTCCTGCCCTCGAACGAAGGTCGTGGCTATGTTCTTCGCAAGATCATCAGGCGCGCCATTACGCATGGCCGACTCCTTGGGCAGACGAAACCTTTTTTGTGGGAGATGGTCTTTGAAGTGCGCGACCTGATGAAGGGCGCGTACCCTGAACTCCAGGATGCAGGAAGAGTATCCAAGATTGTCCGCGTAGAGGAAGACCGTTTCGCACATACATTGGACATTGGACTTGAGAAGCTGCAAACAGTATTAGCCGCTGCGAGGGCGGAGCAAGAAGTAAGGGTCCGAACTACCAAGCTCAATCGTCTTCGGTCGGACGCCGAGTATGTCGCAGCTGCGGACAAAGAGCCTCTAGAAAGACACATCATCGCCGAAAAGAGACAAGAAGAAATCAGGAGGGAACTTGGGCCGCCGGTCTTGTCCGGTAAGGAAGCATTCGCCCTCTATGACACCTTCGGCATGCCGCTCGACTTTATACAGGATGCGTCACGGGACCAAGGAATCGAGTTCGACCAAGCCGGCTTCGACCGCGCAATGGAAGAACAAAAATCCCGCGCTCGCGTTTCCTGGAAAGGTGCGCAGAAGGAAAGCGCAATTCCTGTCTTGCTTAATGCACCGCGTACCAAGTTCGAGGGCTACCACACGCTGAAGTCTGTCGGCTGCAGAATCCTATACGTGATTCAGGATGGTCGCAGCGTGCAAGGAGTTAAGGATGGCGAGAAGGCGGACGTCATTCTGGATCGAACCCCTTTTTATGCCGAGTCGGGCGGTCAGGTGGGAGATGTCGGACTCCTTCTCGCGGCTGACCATCAGACCCTGGCAGCCGACGTCACAGGATGCTACTTTCCGATTCAGGGCGTGCGTGCACACAGAGTCGTTGCGAGAGGGCTGCTTCTTCCCGGCAATCACGTAGACGCGATAGTGAATGAGGCGTTTCGAATCTCCACCATGCGCAACCACACTGCCACGCACCTTCTCCATGCCGGCCTGCGCGAAATTCTCGGCAAGCACGTCAAGCAGGCGGGATCGCTGGTTGCGCCCAATCATCTGCGCTTCGACTTCTCACACTTCACCGCCGTGGAAGACGAAGAACTGCAGGACATCGAAGACCTCATCAACAAAGAGGTCCTGCGCAACACGAAAATCGAGGTCATCGAGAACGTGCCCATTGACGTGGCGGTGAACGAGTACCATGCCATGGCGCTGTTCGGCGAGAAGTACGGCGACAGGGTGCGAGTTATCAAGATCGGCGATTTCTCTACCGAACTGTGCGGCGGCACCCACACGGCGCAAACCGGCGAAATCGGCTTGATCAAAATTCTCAAAGAGGGCAGCGTGTCATCAGGCGTGCGCCGCGTAGAGGCGGTCACCGGCGAAGGCTCAGTGCAGCACTTCCGCAAAGATCACAAGCTGGAGGAAGTCGTTTCCAGCATCACCACTCACTCCGACGCGGCCACGCCCGCCGAAGCCCTGAAACTCGAACTCGAAAAGAAAGACGCGGAAATCAAGCGCCTCGCCCGCGAACTCGACCAGGCACGCATGAAGTCGGCTTCGTCAAGCGCAGCAAACATCGGCGACAAAATCAAAGAAGTGCACGGCATCAAAGTCCTTGCCCACCGTGTTGACAACCTCGAGCGCCACCAAATGCGCACTCTGGTTGACCAGCTTCGCGACAAGCTGGGCTCCGGCGTGGTGGTGCTTGGCTCAGCCACAAACGGCAACGTGTCGCTAATCGTCGGAGTGACCAAAGACCTCACCGGCCGCGTGCAAGCCGGCAAAGTGATCGGCCCGGTGGCGCAGAAAGTAGGCGGCAAAGGCGGCGGCCGCCCCGATCTCGCCGAGGCCGGCGGTAAAGACCCTGCAGCGCTGGATGCCGCACTGGGCGAGAGTTACGGTGTGGTTGAATCCTTGCTGGCAACCGGCTAAGTACGGATCGCGGCCATCAATCCCGGCCTTGCCAGTAACCAGGTTTTCGGCTTGCGTGGGCTACCGCTACAACCACAATCTCCGTCGAGCTCACGGTGAATAACCGCAAATGGAAGTTGGTGAAGGGTTTATTTTCGAAACTCATCGCCGTAGCTCGGCCAACGACGTGGCGCTTCTTCAATTCTCGCCGCCGCGCCGGCGATGGCAGCCTCAAAGTTGATCCCAGCGACTGAGCTGCGTCGGCTGTACCAGGCCAGTGCAGCCAGATATTCCCGTTCGGCCTCCGGGTGGAATCCTATGAGCTTACGGCTCATGCAACAAAGTGCGCGCCTTCCGCTGAACTGCGTCCCATGGCACCGTCGCAACCTTCCCGGAACTGACTTCCTCCCAGCGGCGAGCAATTTCCCGCTGCCAGGCGGCGTCCGCGTCTTCATCAACCGTGGCGTCCAGGCTGGCGATCAGGTTTCCTGCCAATTCGGCGCGTTCGCTCTCCGGTAAAGCCAGTGCCTTCTGGAGAAGTTCGTTGCCCTCGCTGGTCATGTGCTGATTATATTCCCGGGATTATCGAGGTCTGTTCGAAATTCGTAACTCTTGCGGTTCTAACTGCGTCTAAATTCCAGCACCGCCTATAATCCAAAACCCTGATTAGTTGCAGTCCTCCTGTCGGCCCATTCCCCGGTGAGTTCCAAGGTGTTGAATCTGTAGCGTACTTGGAGAATCCCTATGAGCAATCCTCTCGACAAAACCCAGGCGCTCCTATACGGCAAGTTCGTACTCGCCGTCTACGCCATGTTCGGAAGCGACCCGAACAATCTTCGCCCGCAGCCGCAAGGCATTCCTGAGGGCTACGAACTCGGCGCGTGGATCCACATGTGCGACTTCGTCCTCAACCTCGAGGAACCGAAGTTCTACGGAATTGTGGCCCACAAAATTGGCGACGTTCACTCCCGCGTGATCGCCATTCGTGGCACTGAAGGCTTGGTTGAGTGGCTCGACGACGCCTTCTGCATTCTCGTTCCCTTTCACCAAGTCCCATCTGCCGGGCGCGTGGCCTGTGGGTTCGATAAGATTTATAAAACGCTGAAAGTCGTGCGCTACACCCCGCCGAAAGCGGCTGCAACGCTTGCGGCGGCGCCCGAAACATTCACCGGATCTTTCGCCGAGCAACTGGACCAACTGGCTGCCATTCGTGAAGCGGCCGTCGTTGGCGCGGCAAAAACCGCCGCCCGCGCTCCGCGCCCGACAGTCGTCGCTGGCCACAGTTTGGGTGCAGCGCTCTCAACTCTGTTTGTGATGGAAAATGATTCGAAACGCAAATTCGACATCACCACTTCATGCACCTTCGCTTCGCCGCGCGTGGGCAACATGGAGTTCGCGCGCACCTTCAACCAATTGCCGATTGATTCCTGGAGGATCGTCAACACTCCCGACCTGGTTCCCAAACTTCCTCCTCACATCCCAATCGTGCTCGACTATGACCATGTTGATGTGGCCTGCGCCTTTCCTTCCGACAACAATACCAAGCATAATTTGCTCTGTTATCACGCCATGGAAACATATCTTCACTGGCTGGACGGGACCTTTCCCCTGCGACCGGACTGCCAACCATGAAAGGCGCTCCCCGCCGCATGTAACGGATGATGCCAAAATTTGACCTTTGCGAAGCGCCGCGGGTCCTGTGATAAGTTGTAGCTAAACGCGTGCCAAGTCTTCGCGAAGCCAGTAAACTCTCCCTGCGGAGGTCCTCATGGACGATCGCCTCCGGTTTATCAAGCACCAGGGCAGCAGCATTCTTCTGATTGATTTCAGCCATTGCGCCAAGCGTGACATGCTCGCCCTGCTCGAAGAAATCCAGGCCACCATCGCCAAGCAGCCGCACAATTCTGTATTGTCACTTGCCGACTTCACCGACGCCCAGGTGGATAAGGAAGTAGCCGACCAGATCAAGCGAGTGCTGACCCTGGACCGTCCCTACGTGAAGCGCTCGGCGTGGGTGGGGACGGACAAGCTGCCCAAGGTCTTTTACCAGAACTTCAAGACTTTCTCGCAGCGCGATATCCCCACGTTTGAAACGCGGGAAGCGGCCATGGATTGGCTGGTAGGAGAGTGAGGGAAAGCAGCAATCAGCAGTCAGCAATCAGCATTCAGTCCTGAGCAGTTAGCAATTGGCCCCTCCTCGTGACCACGATCGGCCAAATGCTAAGTGCCAGATGCTAAGGACGCTGAATGCTGATTGCTGACTGCTCTTCTAACTCCTCCACTTCAGTGTCACCGGCCCAGCCAGCGGATTCTTCGCCTCGCCGCCGCGCTTGGCTTCTAGATGCGCCGCCTTCAGCGCAAAGTACCACTTCGCCGGCCGGTCGGCATCATCAATCAGCATCATGTGCGGATTATGCTTCAGCCCCTCCGCCTGCAGTTCCATCGTCCGCCGGTCCTGCTCCACGAATTTCGCGAACACAAACTTCAGCAGTGACGGCCCAAAAGGCACCCAGCGGAAAATGTTCCAGCAGGCGACGACGTCAATGCGGCACTGCGTGCGGGTGATGGGCGTCACCGTGGTCAGCGAGGAAAACCAGAATTTTCCGGCGCGGATGACTTCCGTCCGCAAATTAGGCAGCACGAAGTCAATGGTCGTGGTGATCGAATCCGCGTCGGCGTAGAGCCGCAGCAATTTGTAGGGCGCGCTGTTCGAGCTGGGTGTGTGCGCGCTCATGCGGAAGCCGTTGGGAATCGGCTCGAAGTTCTTTTTTTTGTCGTGAATGCTGTGCCGGGTGCGCCACCACCACGCCTGATGCACAAACGGCCCGTGCGCCGGGTCCATCAGGCCGATGATGCCGTGGTCCACGCTGACCGGCATGTCGGCAGTGAGATAAGCAGCTTTGTGTTTTCCGTAGAATTTCTCAATCTGCGGCGCGGCAAAGGGCGGCTCGGCCGCTTTAGTGAAGCCCGCTCCTAACGGCCCCGGCTCCGGAATAAACACCCAGACGTATTCATCGCGCTCCTCGCAGGCGTAGCTGCCGGCGTAGATGCGGTCCACTTTTAGGGTCTGATCGGCTGTGAGCGAAGGAATCAGCCTGCACTGACCAGTGTGGGGGTCGAATTTCCAGCCATGATAGCTACACTCCACCTGCTGGCCGTCGAACCATCCGCAGGAAAGCGGCATGCCGCGATGTGGACACGCATCGTGCAGCGCGAAAGCCTTGCCCTCAATATCGCGGCCCAGCACCAGCGGCGTTTCCAGCAGCATAGTCCGCAGCAGCTTGCCGGGGCCTAACCGGTCACCAGGTAGCGCCCGGTACCAGAAGCCATAGAGCATCAGGGAGTCCGGGGTCTGCCGCTGCGGAACTTCGAGCTCAGTCATGGACGTTCAGTCGGCAGCGTACTACAAAGTTGAGCGCCGAGGCCAACCGGGAACTTCAAACCAACCACGGATCAACGCGGAATTACGCGGATCAAAATCCATAACAGCTATGCCAAGGAGTTCAGCTCTTACAATCCGCGTGATTCAGCCTTGATCCGCGGAAAACGAAGTCCCTCGCCGAACAGTGTGGATGGCCGCAAACCCATCATTTTCCAATGGTTACCAAGATTACTTCGGTGGTTCAATGCCCCTCGGATAGATTGTTCCCCTCCCGCCCTCCCGCCTATAATCACAGTACTCTGGCAAAGGGTTCTCCGTCAGGTTCCGGGTAGGAAAGCGCGGGGAAGTATTGTGCCCGCGCGGGAGATGCTCTACCCGGCTATGCGCAAGCACCTGCAACTCGCCCTGATGGCAACCGTAATCGCGACCGCATTCCTCACCACGCCACACGTGCAGGCAGCCGAATTGGGCAGTATCAACGCCACCACCGACGACAGCGGCCACACGGTCTATACGAACGATTCCGTGCCGCCGGCCCCGGCTAAACACCGGGCGGCCCCAGTTAGCCAGCAGACCACGCTGGTCTATTGGAGCACCACCGAGCACCGCTGGAAGCCAGTGCATACCTTGCCTGGAGTCACCATCCGGGCGGCGCATTCGGCGGCGGCCGAAGTAAACCAGTATCTGCAGCGTGACCCGAACCAGGTACTGCGCCGTAAGACGTTCACCCAACAGGAGGTTGACGCCGCCATTGAGCAAGCGGCGGCTCGCCATGACGTTGACCCCAACCTGGTGCGGGCGGTGGTGAAAGTGGAGTCCAACTTCAACCCCAACGCGGTATCCCGCAAGGGAGCTATGGGGTTGATGCAGCTCATGCCCCAGACCGCCCGGCAGTTGAACGTGCAGAACCCGTTTGATCCGGAGCAAAACATTGATGCCGGGGTGCGGCATCTAAAGCAGCTGATGGAAAGCTACGGAGGCGATATCCGCCTGGGCTTGGCGGCTTATAACGCCGGGGCGGGGGCGGTGGCGCGTAGTGCGGGAATTCCGCATTTCGCCGAGACCCGCAACTACGTAAAGCGCATCACCGAGCTTTACTCCGGCGGCTCCACATCAAGCGTGGGCTACTTTGGCATGAGCCAGAGTCCGGTGCACGTGGAACGCGATGCCCGGGGCGTTCTCTACATCTCGAATACCGACTGAGTGCGGTCCTCAGCCGGGGGTAATGGCACCACCAGCGATTACGAGCAAGAACTTGAAGAATTCAGGCGGAAGGAAACACGCGTTGCTCTGGGGAGCAGCCCTGCTCCTGCTTGCCCTGCCGGGGCCGTTTGCGCAGGCCCGCGCCCGCAGATCAGACGCCTGGGCGCGCGCCCAACTGGCCGCCGCCGGCCGCTCCCGCGACGCATTGAACCAGCGCCCGGCCGCGCAGCGTACACGGCGCGACTATGAACGGGTGATTTCCGCTTACCGGCAGGTTTATTTCAGCGCGCCCGCCTCCGGCAGTGCTTCGGCCGCGGTGATGAACACCGCCGAGGTGACCGCCGAAATGGGCCGCCAGTTCGAGGACAGCAAAGCCTTGCAGTCCGCGATTCGCGACTATCAATTTCTGCGCGAGGAATATCCCGCCACTAAATACCGCATCCAGGCGTTGTTTGCCATCGCGGAGATCTACAAAGACGACCTTGATGCTCCCAGGCAGGCCGAGCAGTCGTTCAAAGAATTTCTAGAGCGCTATCCCCACCACGAGCTGGCTGACGATGCCCGCGAGGCATTGGCAGAAATCGCTCAAGCCAAACAAAAGCCTGAAGCCGAAGCAAGAACTCAGGAGCCGGCTATCGGACCGGAACACGCCGGCGAAGCCGAGGCATCGGCGCCGGCCGGGGATGAACCCGAACCTGACGCCGGCAAGAATGGCGAACCGGTTGCCCGCGTGACCGGCATCCGTCACTGGACCACGCCGGACTATACCCGCATCTCCATTGACCTGAACCACAACGTCAAGTATGAAGCGCAACGCATCTCTAATCCCGACCGCATTTACTTCGATCTGGCGGGCGCAAAGCTGGCCGCCGGCCTTTCCGGCAAGAACTTCGATGTGGATGACGGCTTCCTCAAGCAGATTCGCGTCGCCCAATATCAGCCCGGTGAGGCGCGCATCGTTCTCGATGTTGACAGCTCTTCCGAATACAGCAGCTACCTGCTCTCGAATCCGCCTCGGCTGGTGATTGACGTTCGGGGAAAACCATCGGCCGGCGCCGATTCGGACCAGCACGACGACAGCACCAACGACGGTTCCACGCTTGTAGCCACTGCGAGGCCGCCTCAGCCAGCTTCCACAACAGCGCCAAAGAAGATCATCGTCGAAGCCGATGACGAGGATGATTCAGCCGAAGCCGTCAAGACCGGGCCGGTGCCCGCGAAATCGGCCACAAAAAAGAGCGCAAGGGCAGACGCAACAGATGCGCCCGCCGGCCGTCCCCCCAAGACCCGCGGTTCGGCATCGCGGTCCGCGCCAAGCACCCACGAAGCCAAGCCCACCGCCAACGGCGACCGCTCGCTGATTCGCGCTCTGGGCCTGAAGATCGGCAAAATCGTAATTGACCCCGGCCACGGCGGCTATGACACCGGCACCATCGGCCCCAACGGCCTGAAAGAGAAGGACCTGGTGCTCGATGTTTCCAAGCGGCTGGGAAGACTGCTCGAGACCCGCCTGGGCGCCGACGTTGTTTACACCCGCAACGACGACACTTTCATTCCCCTGGAGTCACGCACCTCCATCGCGAATCAGGAGCAAGCCGACTTGTTCGTTTCGGTGCACGCCAACTCCAGCCGCGATCCGGAAGCGCGGGGCGTGGAAACCTATTACCTGAACTTTACTTCGTCTTCCGACGCGCTGGAGGTTGCAGCCCGCGAAAACGCGGTCTCGAACAAGTCCATTCACGAACTTCAGGACCTGGTGAAAACCATCGCGCTCAAGGAAAAAATTGAGGAGTCGCGGGAATTTGCCACCGATGTGCAGCGCTCCCTGCACAGCGGACTCGCTATCAAGAATGCCGGCCTGCGTGACCGCGGAGTGAAGAAAGCGCCGTTCGTGGTGCTCATCGGCGCCAACATGCCTTCTATTCTGGCGGAGATTTCTTTCGTCAGCAATCCCAGCGACGAGCGCCGCCTGCGCACTCCCGAATACCGCCAGCGCATCGCCGAGTCACTCTACCGCGGCATCGCCAAATACGTCAGTGGCCTGAGCGGAGTGAAAGTCGCCAGCAAGGTGGACAAGACCGCCGGGCAGTAGCCCGCCCTCCACGAATCATTGCTTCCTTCCTGGTCGGTTCCAAAGTAGCCATAGCTGAAGAACCACTCCAAACTGATGCTGTTTTCGGTGAACTAATCCCTAGCCGGAGTTTTTCACATGATTTCGCGGTATACTTCGCGAACTCTGCGCCGCGTGCTGGCGTGAGCCAAGAGGAGCCAAATGGCCAATAATCGAATTGTCCACTTTGAAATTCCCGCTAACCAGCCTCAGGCCCTGACCGAGTTCTACGGCGAAATGTTTGGCTGGACCTTTCAAAAGTTCGACGCGCCCGGCCCGGAATACTGGATGTGCACAACCGGCTCCGAGGGGCCGGGCATTAACGGTGCGATCATGCAGCGCCAAAATGCCGGCCAGCCGTGGATGAACTACGTGGACGTAGCCAGCATCGAGGCCTCCCTCGCTACCGCCGTGCGCCTGGGAGCGCAAGTCGCCCTGCCCAAAACTCCCGTATCCAACATGGGATTCATAGCCGCGTTCATTGATCCGCAAGGGAACATCTGCGGCCTGTGGGAGCTGGCAAAGAAGTAGGCGAGCCGTGCGGAGCCACTGTTCGATTTCAGGACAAATGTTCCACGTGGAACATTCCATGTACGGAAGCGTACGTACAAATGCATATGGAATGACTGAAGAATCAAGATCTTAGAGCGAAGTTGGGGCGGGGGCGTAAGTCCTTTAGATTGAAATTGCGGGATGGCGATTTTCACATTGATAGGCTGTTTGCCCTGGTGGGTCTCAGCTATTGCGATTCTTTTCACCGGCGGAGGAACGGATGTGCGGTCGGTCGTTCTCTGTTGTGAATGGTCTGCTGGTTGCTCCGGCAAACTGCCCCGCTCAAGCCAAAAGAAGGCTTCAGTTGGGCCAGTCGCCCTACGTCTACAGAGAAGGTGGCGGGATTCCCTCCGGCAGCTGCGTTCTCGCCGGCCAGTTCGTCCAACTTCTCGCGGTTGCGCGGCCGCAGCGATCGCGGTGCCATCCTTTGCCAATCGTAAGGCACACGCGTCCAATCCCCTGCGAGGCACCGGTGACCAGCGCCACCCGGCCCGAAAGGCTCATTGCTTTCTCCTTGCCATGGAAGGCGGAATTACAATCGGACGGAAGGCACTTCGCGGGAGTCCGCGGCCAGACCTTCTTTTCTATTGTCTGCCATCGTTGGTGGAAGCGTTGCAATCTTCTCCAGCACGGCTGCGCGAGCTCGCAGTTCCCTGAGTTCCTGCTCATTGAGCTTTTCGGCGCACCCGGTTACGACGCGTTTCCCCATCTCGATGAGCGCCCTTCGGTAGTCGGGATCTTGTGTGGTCGCGGCCACATCGCCGAGGGCGCGCAGAATTCGCAGGCTGACAGCGACATCCCCTTTTGCGTAGAGCCGTATCTGTTCGAAGGCCGATTCGAGTAGCCGGTCAAAACCGATCCATGGAAGGCTCACCCGCACAACTCCGGGCGGATCGAAAAGCAGCTGCTCCGCGGGTTCGCGGGAGGCGAAGCGGATCATAATCCGGCTCAGCTGGTCCACGCAGCTGATGGCGCTGGTGGGATCGTTTACCGCCGGCGAGATCGCCCGGAGGGCGATGTCCACGATCTGCAACACGCCAAACTCCACATCCTGCTGCAGAGTCCTCGTAGGGCCGATATCAAAAGCGGCGCGGAACGCCGCGGCTGCATCCGCTGAGACACGTTCCACCTTGGATGCGACCACCAGCGGAAGTCCGGCGGGAACGAAGTGGCCAACACGGCGGGGGGCGTGCACCTGAACGCGAAAGGTTTTGCATAGGCCTACGAGCCGTGCTGTATCAACGTAGCGGATGTAGCCCGAATTCTCACTCCGCGCTGCTGGCAGCCAGTCAGTCGGGTTAAGCGGATACTCGTCTCTGGTGTGGGGATACCGGTGTGGCCCCGGCATCAGGTCGTCAATCACGGCCTCAGTTTCAGAGGCGATTCGATCCACAATGTTGTTGACACTGATGGCTTGGGTAATGTGGTGAATGAAAAACAACAACCAGGAGACGCAGGCAAACGCCAGCACCATTGCGCCCAGCACCGTGGCCACCGGCGCAAAGGGATGAGGCAGGGAGCGCGCCGCCGGGAGCGCGGCCATGCAGTAGGAAAACGTGCCCAGGAATATGCCCAGAGTCCTTTGCGTCACCCGGTCGCGCGCAAAACTCACCAGAATCCGCGGCGAAAACTGCATGGAAGCCAGCGTGAGCGTCATCAGCAGAATGGCGAACACGATGGATACGACCGTCATCGTGGAAGCTGCGATACCCGCCAGAATGACTTGCGCTACCTGGGGATCGGCGTGCGAAGGAAAAAGCGCCTTGGGCACCCAATCGCTAAAACCTGGGAAGGATTCCTCCGCCTCCGAAAGCAACGCCCCGGCGCAGCCGAGCGTCAACGCAATCGCCAGCGGGCGAACCAGGAAACCGCCACGCAGGTTGTACATGACGTGCCGAAACAATAGTGGCAAGCGCTTAATCACAGGGTCGCCGGTGCAATTCGAAGTTCTAGGCAGGATAGGGCAAGGCGGGCCTGCGGGCAAGAAAACTCGGAAGCTGCTGCGTAGCGACCCGTGCTGCAGCAGATTCGCAATTCACTCCGCGTCCTTGCTGTCGGGTTCCAGGCAGAATCTCTCTCTCATCCTCCCGCCTTCGCGGGGGCTTACTCGCTGGTACCGCACGGCGTCCCGATTAAACTCTGTGTCGAGTTCAAGCGCCCAGGGCACATCAATCTGCTCCGCTCGACAGCGCCATGCAACACTACCATTTTCATGCTCGGTGGTGAGCGCCGCCGCTCATATTCAACTCTGCGGTGAATCGCTTCACGCGGCGACCGGAGCCGCGTGAAGCGTGTCTCTGCGAAACAGGACGCGCAGCAGCGGCGGCGCGAGGAAGGTAGTTACGGCGGTCATGAAAACGACGATTGCATAGGTGGATGGCGTAACGATCTGGGACTGCAAACCTACCAAAGCCACTATGAGCGCCACTTCTCCACGCGGCATCATGCCGACGCCCACCTGCAGCACTGCCGGCCACCCCTGGCGCAGCAGAGGCAATCCGCAGCCCAGCAGCTTCGAGACCACCGCCAGCACCGATACCACGATCGCCGCCACAAGAACATCCGACGTGAACAAGCGCAAGTTGAGCTGCGAGCCAATGGAAAAAAAGAAATAGGGCGCAAGAAATTCCGTGATGCCTCCAACCCGCGGCAGCAGGTTCCATTGCGGAGCGTAGTCGGCGAACATCAACCCGGCAAAGAATGCACCGATAATGGCCGCCATCCCTATGGTGGTTGAAAGCCACGACAGAAATAAACAGATAGCCAGGGCCAGAATCAACGAGGCGTTCTGCGTGGACAATCGCTGTACTCCGGGATGAATTCGGTGCACAATGCGCGGCGCCACGAAAATCATGAACAGCGCGAACGCGGTGGCCTCAGCCATAAGCACTCCCAGGTGCACCCACTCGAGGCTCGCCCCGGAGGCAATTCCGGCGACAATCGCCAGCAGCAGCATGCCCAGAATGTCGTCGAAAACCGCCGCTCCCAGGATGATCTTCGCCGCCTGCGTGGACATTACTCCCAAATCCCCCAGCACACGGGCGGTAATGCCAACGCTGGTGGCAACCATGGCCGCGCCCACGAAAATGGCTTCGGTAGAGGCGTCGCCACGCCACTTCATGTAGGCGAACCCGAGCGCAAACGGCACCACCGCCCCGGCCAGGGCAACTACCAGGGCGGTGCGGCCAACGTGGATCAGTTCGCTGGCTCTGGTTTCCAGGCCGGCGGTGAAGAGCACAAAGATCACTCCCACTTCGGCGATGGACTGCACCGTGTGGCTGGGATGGATCCAGGCCAGCGCATAAGGCCCGAGGGCCACGCCAGCCAGCAGTTCGCCTAACACGCCGGGCAAACGCAGGCGCTCGAAAATTTCCCCCAGCACCTTGGCTGCGACAAAAATCGCCAGCAGTTCGAACAGGAAATCGCTGGTGTTGTGCGGCATGGGGTCAGGATAGGGGAAGAGCAGTTAGGACACAAGAAATTGTCGGGTTTCGTGGCCGATGGCCCCGATTGAGCCTTGACTGTTTTCCAGCGGGGCTCAGGCCGCCGTTTCTTCGCGTCCTTTGCGAACTTTGCGACTAAAATCCCCGTCTAACCGCCAAGGACGCGAAGGCCGCAAAGAAAATACAGCCTCCCTTCGCGAACTCGGCGGAACTTCTCAGCGCGTTCTGCGTCTCAGCGCAGCCAGTTGTCAGATCGGGAAACATTTCTAACCCGCTCCCTTCCCGGCAATTGCGCTCCACAGAGGCGGCAAGTAAGATTTCAACGTCCTTACAGATCGAGGTTCTCCCCATGGCGGAAGCCGCTGCAATGCCCGCTCCTACTAACACGAATGAACCCTCCTCCGCGCCATCGGTCGAAGTCTACGCGGTGTACGGCGCCGAGCCCGAGATCCAGGCTTATGCCATGGCCAAATACTCGCGCTCGGCGCTTTCCATGAAAGAGTCGCTGAAGGAAATCAGTCAGCAGAAAGCGGAGAAATTTCTCAACACGTTTTACTTTCAATACGGCCACCGTTCGATTGCCGACCTGGCCCACATCGCCCTGGCCATCGAACGGCTTTCGATTCTGGCGGCCATTGCCGTGGCCGACGAGCAGCGCTGGGATGGCCAGGAGCGCTCCACCCGCTACCAGAATTTCAGGAAGAGCGGCTACTTCACCCCGGATTTCGGCGATGCGACTTTGGCCAGCGAGCCTGCCCAAGGACTAGTCAAAGTTCAGGATTTCTACCGCGAAACCATCGAGCACCTCTTCACCGAGTACGAATCTTTCTCCGAGCGCATGTTCCGGTATCTCGTCGAGATCACTGCCAAACCCGGGGAAATGAAGCAGGAAACCTACGATCGCACCCTGCGCGCCCGCGCCTTCGACATCGCCCGCTATCTTTTGCCGCTGGCCACGAACACTTCGCTGGGGGAAATTGTCAACGCCCGCACGCTGGAATCGCAGGTCTCGCATTTGCTTTCGTACCCGCACAAAGAGGTGCGCACCCTAGGGGAGCTGCTGAAAAACGCGGCCGTCTCGCCGGCCTACAACGTGAATCAGGAATCGTTGCGTGATCTGGTGGAGCAGATTCGCGCGCTATCGCCTGAACTGGGCGCGCGCGCCGAGGAGGAACTGCTGCACGAAGTGCGAGTTGCGCCCACGCTGGTGAAGTATGCCAACCCGAATCCCTATGAATTCGAAACCCGGCGCGAGCTGCAGCAGGTAGCGGCAGAGTTGATGGGAAACTTGCCCATTGCCCCGGCGCCGCTGGTGGATTTGCTTGAGGAAGAACCGCTGGAAATCGAGCTGGCGACGACTTTGGTCTACGAACACTGCCACTATCCCTACCGCGAGATTCGGCAGGCGGTGGAAGCGGCGGGAGAGATCATCCGCCGCGAGATCATCGCCCTGGGCCTGCGCCACCGCGGAAAGCACGACGAAATGCTGCGGCCTTTCTGCGCCGGGCAGCAGTTCCGCTTCGACATCTTAATGGACATCGGCGGCTTCCGCGACATGCACCGCCACCGCCGCTGCGTGCAGATCGGCCAGGATTTCACCACCCGCCTCGGCTTCGACACGCCGCCTGAGCTGCAAGCCGCCGACGCGCACGAGCGCTACGCAGCGGTCATGCAGCGGGCGGCGAAATCGGTAGAAGCGCTAGCCCAGACTGGTGGGCCAGAGGCGCAGGAGAGCTCGCAATACGCCATCCCGCTCGGCTTTCGCAAGCGCACCTTGTTCAAGATGGATTTCGCCGAGGCGGTCTACATCTCCGAACTGAGAACCACCCCCGCCGGCCACGCCTCTTATCGCAACGTGGCCTACGCAATGTACGAGGCGGTGGCGAAGAAGTATCCCGCACTGGGGAAGTATTTCCGGGTGCACGATGTGCGCGAGCCTGTGGATTTGCTGCAGCGGTAAGTGCTTAGACGGTCTTATGCATGCACATGCATGATAGAATGGAGGCATGAGAACCACCGTGGAAATGAAACCTCAGCACCGCAGCGCATTGTTGGCGTTAGCGGCGCGGCGGGGCGAGAAGGGGTTTTCCTCTGTGCTGGCGGAAGCCATTGAAGCGTATCTGGATGGCGAACGGTTGCGCGCCCAGAGGCGCACGCAACTCCTCTCGCTCGCCGGTTCGGTTTCCGCCGAAGACGGGGAGAGACTTCGGCGGGTGTCGAAGTCCTTACGGGAGCACTGGCGTTGATTCTCGCCGACACCGACGTGCTGATTGACTACCTGATGGGCGTTCAGCCCACAGAAAACCAAGTGCGGAAGTACATCGAGTCCGACACCTTGCAAACCTGCGTGGTGACATGTTTCGAACTTCTATGCGGCGCTCGCGAAGGCAGGCGGGGCGACAAGACGCGCGACTTCGTGGCCAGCGTTCCTATGCTTCCGCTGGATCGCGAGTCCGCCGCGCTGGCCGCAGCGGTACTTCAGAAACTGGAATCCATCGGGTCGGCAATTGGCATGGCCGATAGCTTAATAGCGGGCATCGCACTCGCGAACGGTCTGCCGCTCCTTACACGCAATCGAAAGCATTTCGAAGCAGTGGAAGGCCTGCGTTTGTTGCCGATTAGCTAAGTTGAGAAATCGGAGTGGGCTACTCGCACGAAACACCATTCATCTGCCGGCATTGTGAGCAATCAGAACGATCGCCGTGACCAAGAAAATCAGGCTGACCGCGAAGTGTAAGACACGCCGATACCACTTCGGACCGTAACTGTACTTAATGCTCCCTGTCAAAACTTTGCGGGCGAAAAACTCCTCAGCGGTGGTGCTATGCCATAGGCCGTAAACTCCGACCGCCAAGAGGGCCAAAAAATACCCGGACGGCAATCGTGTCTAGCACTCTCACAAAGGATTTTTCTTGCCTCGGTGGTGGAAGCACCCTTACGTGTACATCACCTTCCGGTCCCCCTTAACAATCCTTCCCACCGTGAACGCCTTTTCCCCCGCCCGCTCCAAAACACTCTGAACTTTCTTGAACTTGGCCGAAGGAATCACCACCAGCATTCCAAGCCCCATGTTGAAGGTGCGGAACATTTCATCCTGCGCAACGTTGCCCAGCTCTTGCAAATGGGCGAACAGCGGAGGCACCGGCCACGACCCGGTTTCAATCACCGCGGCGGTGCCACGGGGCAGCACTCGCGGCAGATTATCCGTGATGCCTCCGCCGGTGACGTGGGCCAGGGCGGAAACGCAATCTGCGGCGAGCAGCTTCTTCACCACCGGCCAGTAAGTCTTGTGGGTGCGCATCAGTTCGTTGCCTACTTTGCCCTTAAGCTCGTTTACGTAAGTGTCAGGCGTATAGTGCGCCACTTCAAACAGCAATTTGCGGGCCAGCGAATAGCCATTGGTGTGCAGGCCGTTGGAAGGCAGACCCAGAATGACATCGCCAATTGTCACCGCTTCTCCAGTAATAAGGCGGCTGCGCTCAACCACGCCCACAATAAAGCCCGCCAGGTCGTACTCGCCTTCAGCATAGAAGCCGGGCATCTCAGCGGTTTCGCCGCCGATCAAGGCGCAACCGTTCTGCTTACACGCCGCCGAAAGCCCCTCGATTACCTTCTCGGCAATCTCCGGCTCCAGCCTGCCGGTGGCCAGGTAATCCATGAAAAACAGCGGAGCGGCGCCCTGCACCGCAATGTCGTTCACGCAGTGGTTCACCAGATCGGCGCCCACCGTGGAATGAATATTCATGGCAAAGGCGACCTTCAGCTTGGTGCCCACGCCGTCCACGCTCGAGACCAGCACCGGGTCGGCGTATTTTTCCTTGTCAATGGAAAACAGGCCGCCAAAGCCGCCAATTTCGCTGAGCACGCCTTTGGTAAAAGTCTTGTGGGCAAGATACTTGATGCGCCGCTTGGTGCGGTTGCCGCGCTCAATATCTACACCCGCGTCGGCATACGTAATGGTGGCGGCGTTGGGGTCGTGGGCCACGCGATCAGTCCAGTTCCTGGTGATGGAGTCGGAGGAAATCCGCTGAATTCGGCTAACCGGAAAGCAAAATAACGACAAATTGTAGCACGTTGTCCAGGCTAGGCCCGGCAGCCACAGGAACTTCCGATTTCCCGAATTTGCACACTAACCCTCATGCGGCGGAGAGCTTTGCCACGGGGCGGCCGTTTCGATTGTTAGACCTCAACCTAGTGGGTGATGTAGGTCGAGAAGTAATACAGCAGTATCCCAAACAGGGCTAGACCGGAAATGCCATAAGCGGTCAAAACCCAGGTGGCACGGCCTTCGTGGTGAGTTTCGTGGGTGGACTGCACGGCGGATGCAGCTGAGGAATCACTTTGGGCCCGATGTTCCATTCAAACCTCCCGGTTTCGGAAACATCGTGGCGCTGGTTGGGCGTCACGGGCCCGCGTCATGGCAGGCCAACTCGGAAGATTTTACTACCGTCGTCAAGCGGAATTGATGCTAATTGCGGCGTTTCCGGCGATCCAACTGAGGACTGGGAACTGCGATCCGGGAACTGGTACTCACTCGAAATCGCAAGGTCAGAACCAAGGTGGGCCCAAGTTTTCTGCGTTAAGAGGCTTCCGCCAATCGTGTGCGACGTTTTCACGTGCTCTGAAATGCGCGGGCATAACCGGCTCTGTTCTCGCGGTTCCCTTTTTGGGACATTTTCCACCGAAATATTGAAATTCGCCTTTTATTCGCTATAATGGCAATGTATAATCCGCCGCAGTCACGCATTCATTTCCGACTTTTCAAGGAGCCGCACTCATATGGCAGACGAACGCATTAAAGCAATTGATCTGGCGCTCGCCCAGATCGAAAAACAGTTTGGCAAAGGCTCGATCATGCGCCTGGGCTCGAAGGAAGCCATCGTACCCATTGCCGTGATCTCCACTGGCGCAATCTCTTTCGACGCAGCGCTGGGTGTAGGCGGCTTCCCGCGCGGCCGGGTGGTTGAGGTCTTCGGGCCGGAGTCGTCGGGTAAGACCACCATCACGCTGCAGGTAATCGCCGAAGCGCAGAAGGCCGGCGGCATGGCGGCATTCGTAGACGCCGAGCACGCGCTTGACCCCGGCTATGCCAAGAAGCTCGGAGTAGACGTTGACAACCTGCTGGTCTCACAGCCCGATTACGGCGAGCAGGCGCTAGAAATTACTGAGGCCCTGGTTCGTTCCGGCGCGATTGACGTGCTGGTTGTGGACTCCGTGGCTGCGCTCGTGCCCAAGGCCGAGCTCGATGGTGAGATGGGCGACAGCCACATGGGCTTGCAGGCGCGGTTGATGTCGCAGGCGCTCCGTAAGCTGACGGGAACGGTTTCCAAGTCGCGTACCTGCCTGATCTTCATCAACCAGATCCGCGAGAAGATTGGCGTAATGTTCGGCAATCCCGAAACCACCACCGGCGGGCGCGCGCTGAAGTTCTACTCTTCCGTCCGCGTGGACATTCGCCGCATCGCCGCTATTAAAGAAGGCGACGTGGTGATTGGCTCCCGCACCAAGGTCAAAGTGGTGAAGAACAAAGTCGCTGCACCGTTCCGCGAGTCGGAGTTCGACATCCTCTACGGCGAGGGCATTTCGCGCGAAGGCGATTTGCTCGACTTGGCGGTAAACAACAATCTGGTAGAGAAGTCGGGCGCCTGGTACAGCTACAAGGGCGAACGCATCGGGCAGGGCCGCGAAAATGCCCGCCAGTTTCTAAAGGACAATAAAGACGTCATGGCCAAGCTCGACGCCGAAGTGCGCAAAATGTTAGGGCTGGTTCCGGCAACGGCCCTATCAGCTCCAGCCGCGGCGCAAGGTCCCGCCCAAGCCAACAGTGGGAAAGTGGCAACCATGCCGACGGGCACCGATGCTAAGGCGCCCATGGCAAGGCGATAGCTTGCCAACTTCGCGCCGACTCACCAGACGCGGCAGGCGTTTGCGCTTACCATGGGCTGGCCGGCCTTGCAGCTGAAAGCCTTGGCGAAGTCGTCATTGTTCTGCAGAGTGCCGTTGGTACGAAAACGCCCAGGCGAGTGAGGGTCGGTCTTCACCAACAGGCGCGAACTTTCCGGCGTGCGGTTCTCGCACCAGACCTGGGCAAAACCCAGGAAAAACCGCTGTTCGGGGGTGAATCCGTCAATGGTCTGGTTTTCCTTGCCGCCGGGGTCCTGCTGCATTTCCTTGTGCAAGGCGGACAGCGCGATTCTGACTCCTCCGTTGTCCGCCGTGTTCTCCCCCAGAGTCAAACGCCCGTTAATGTGCAGGTCATCCACCGCCTTAAAGGAGCTGTACTCGTCGGCGATACAGCTGGTGCGCTTGTCAAATTCTTCGCGGTCTGCAGCCGTCCACCAGCTGCGCAGATTGCCCTGCGCGTCGAACTTGCTGCCTTGATCGTCGAAGCCGTGGGTGAGTTCGTGCCCGATCACTACGCCGATTCCGCCGAAATTCACTGCGTCGTCTGCGTTCTTGTCAAAAAAAGGCGGCTGCAGGATTCCAGCGGGAAAATTGATGTCGTTCTCCGACTGACTATAGTAGGCATTCACCGTGGGCGGGGTCATATGCCACTCGCTCTTATCGAGCGGCTTTCCGATCTTGTTTAGATCGCGCCTTTCTTCAAACGCCCTCGCTCGCTCCACATTGCCCAGCAAGTCGTGGCGGGTGATTTTTATCGAGCTATAATCGCGCCACTTGTCGGGGTAGCCGATCTTGTTGCCGATTGCCTTCAGTTTTACCTCCGCCTGCTTTTTCGTCTCCGGCGTCATCCAGGAAAGATCTGCGATGTCGTCGCCGAGAGAGACTTCGAGCGCGTCCACCATGCGCAACATACGTTGCTTGCCGTCAGCCCCAAAAGTTTCGGCCACGTACGGCTGACCCAGGGCTTCGCCGAGCAGGTTGTCGGTCAACTGGACGCAACGCTTCCAGCGCGGTTGCAATTCTTTTTGGCCTGCAAGATAGCGCCCGTAGAAATCAAAGTTCTCATTCACAAACGCATCTGAAAGTGTGGGCGCGGCTGTGCGCACCGCGTGCCAGCGCAGGTAGGTTTTCCAATCTTTCACTGGCACAGATCCCAGGGCTTCATTCACCGACTTAAAGAAATCCGGAGGTACGACGTTCACCTCGCTGAATGCCGGCGCTTCGCTGGCCGCGAAAAATCGTTCAAACTCGAAGTTTGGCGCCAGCGCCGCCAGGTCGGCGACTGTCATCTTGTGGTCGCGGTTTTTGGGATCGCGCATCTTCACCCGCTCATAGGACGCCTGGGCCAGTTTGGTCTCAATCTCGAGCACGGTTGCGGCTTCGGCTTTAGCCGTGGCGCTGTCATCGCCCAGCAGGACGAACATATTGGTCATATGCGCCAGGTACTTCTCACGCGTCTCTTTGGACTTGTCATCCTGGTTGAGGTAGTAATCGCGGTCCGGCAACCCCAGCCCTCCCTGGCCCACCGAGGCAATCTCCACAGATGCGTTATGCAGATCGGGTTGCGCAGAAAACCCGAAAAGAGCTGGAGTTCCTTTGGCGTGAAGATAGGCGATCGTGTCCATCAGTTCATCGCGGTTCTGTATCGCCGCGATGCGCTTCAAGTCGGCCGTCAAGGGCTCAAACCCCTTGGCGTTCACGGCTTTTTCATCCATGCAGGAGCCGTAGAAGTCGCCGATCATGCGCGTGACCGCGTCGTGGGTCCTCCGGTTGGCCGCGGCTTTCTCCAGGATGTCGCGCAACAGCTGCCGGTTGTACTCAGCGAGCTGATTGAAACGTCCCCAGCGTGACTGGTCGGCCGGAATCGGATTGTTCTTGCGCCACGTGCCGCAGGCGTACTGATAAAAATCCACACAAGGGTTGATGCTCTTGTCCATGGCATCCAGATCGAACGATTTCGGCCGCGACACTGTACCCATATCTTCCTGGGGGTCTCGAGAAGACTGTGCAACCACCGCCTTCTCCGTAGCGGGATTCGCGTTCTGCGCCGCCGCTACAGCGGCCATGACGATAATAATTACCAACCCTTTTCTGAAAGCCACGTTTCCTCCCCAATGTCTTTTGCCTTGAGCCATTACTTTAACAATTCCGGTGGGGCGAAGCCGTAATCTTCGCCCGCGTTGCAAAACCCAATTGACAAATTCCACCACAGAATGTAACCGTCTTCACGGCCAGTCTGCGACTGGCGGTAGGAGACCTCTATGCGTGATCCGCGGCCATTCATCTTTGATCTTCTTGTCTGCATCTTTTTACTTGCTTCCATATCGGTTGCGCAAACTTCCGCAGGCGCGCCGCCGACCATTCTACTCGGGACCGCCTGGTATCCCGAGCAGTGGCCGGAATCACGCTGGGACGCCGACTTGACGCTTATGCAGCAAGCCGGCATTCACATGGTGCGCGTGGGCGAATTTGCCTGGAGCCGCATGGAGCCCAGCGAAGGCCAGTACGATCTTGACTGGCTCGATCGTGCCATCAGTGCCGCTGCCAAACACGATATTTACACGGTGCTTGGCACGCCCACGGCAGCGCCGCCGGCATGGCTCACGCAGAAATATCCCGAAACGCTGCGCATGGAAGAAGACGGCCGTTACGCCGAGCACGGCAACCGCCAGCAATTCAACTTCGCCAACGCCAAGTACCGCGAGTTCTGCCGCAAGATAGCCGAGCAGATGGCCAAGCGCTTCGGCCACAGTCCCTGGGTGATCGGATGGCAGATTGATAATGAGTATGCCGACGTATCGTTCGATCCCGACACCAAAGCCCAATTCCAGCAATGGCTGAAGGCCCGCTACGGCACGCTCGACAACCTGAACGCTCGCTGGACTACCGCCTACTGGAGCCAGACTTATTTCGACTGGAACCAGATTCCTATCGAGACGCGTCCGGGCAATCCCGGCCTGTTGCTGAGCTGGAAGCGCTTCGTGAGCGACACCTGGCGCAGTTATCAGAAAAACCAGCTGGACGTGATTCGCGCCAACGCTGATCCCCGCCAGTTCATCACCACCAACATGATGGGATGGTTTGACGGCTACGACCACTACACCGTGAGCCAGGACCTCGATCTCGCCTCATGGGACGATTATGTGGGGGAAGGCCACCTTGATCCCGCGAAGAATGGAGCGGCCCACGATTTGACCCGTGGCTTCTTGCGCAAGAATTTCTGGGTGATGGAAACTCAGCCCGGATCCGTCAACTGGGCGCCAATCAACAATTCGCTCGACAAAGGCGAGGTGCGGGCGATGGCGTGGCATGACGTTGGCCACGGGGCTGATACCGTAAGTTACTGGCAATGGCGCAGCGCGCTCAACGGCCAGGAAGAATATCACGGCACAATCGTTGGGGCGGACGGCACGCCGGTGCCGCTCTATCCCGAAATCCAGCAAATTGGCCGCGAGTTCGCCAAGGCAGGCGCGGCGCTGGCGGGGACTTCGCCGAAATCGGAAGTCGCGATCCTGCATTCCTACGACAGCCGCTGGGCCATCAACTGGCAGCGCCATAACAAGAATTACGATCCGGTGGAAGAAATCATCAGCTATTACAAACCCCTGCGGGCGATAAGCCAGTCCATTGACATCGTGCCGCCCACTGCGCCGTTGAACGAGTACAAGCTGGTGGTTGCTCCGGGCCTGAATGTTCTTTCCGATGACGCCGCCAAGAACCTGATCGAGTACGTGCGCCAGGGCGGACATCTGGTGCTGGGCCAGCGCACCGGCATGAAAAACGATGACAACGGGCTGCAGGAGAAACGCCAGCCCGGCCCGTTGGTGGATTTGCTCGGCGGACGGGTGGAGCAGTATTACGCGCTGGTTGATCCGGTTCCGGTGGAAGGCACGCTCGGCGCCAGCCACAGCAAGCTCTGGGCCGAGTTGCTGAGCGCAAAAGACAGCGATGTAGAAGTTCTGGAGCGCTACGGCAAGAGCAACGGCTGGCTTGACGGCCAGCCCGCGGCCATCACGCGGAAAGTGGGCAAGGGCCGCATCTCCTACATCGGCGCATGGCTCGACGATGCTGGCATGGCGACGGCCTCGAAGTGGATGGCGAACGTCAGTGGAGTGAAACCTGCCCTCGGCCCAGTGCCGGAAGGGGTGGAAGTCTATCCTCGTTATGGCGCGCGCGATACGGTCTTCATTCTGGTGAATTTTTCCAAAGCTGAAGAGACGATCTCGCTGCCGTCGCCAATGAACGATATTCTGCAAGGCGGGAGAAAGCAGTCGGTCAAGCTGCCGGTGTACGGGGTTGCGGTGCTGAAGAAGTAGTCGTCAGTCGTCGGTCTTCTGTCGTCAGCACGGCCTTCCGCGAACTCAATGGAAGTTCTCGGCCAACTCGGCGTTTTTAAGATTTTCCGTCAACTCAATTCTGAATTAGCATGTGGAAGGTATCCCGACTGCATGGCCAAGAACAAGAAAAAAACCAGCTCGCCGCCGCGTCATTCCACGAACCATCGCGGCACAAACAATCATGTCCCTAAGCAGCCTTTGATCCCGCAAGAGCGAACATTCACCATTCCCGACTATCGCCTGGAGAAGCCCACGTTCACCATGCGCCACGTGCGCGGCGGCGAGGGTGTCAGTTACGGGCTTACTGGCGATGCCAACGCCCCAGTTCCGGCCATCCGCGAATCAAAGTATCTGAGCAAGCAGCAAAGCATCGAGATCTATCGGTTCATGCTGCTGAATCGCAAAATGGAGCAGGTGCTGGAGAATCTCTACAAGCAGGGGAAGGTGGTCGGTGGAGTCTATTTCGGCCTCGGCCAGGAAGCCTGCTCCTGTGCATCCGCTTACGCGCTCGACAAAGACGACTGGTTCGCTCCGATGATCCGCAACCAGGGATCGCTGCTGGTGCGCGGCTTCCGCGCCCGCGACACCATGATGCAGTACATGGCCAAGGCTGATTCGCCCACGAAGGGACGCGACGGCACTTCACACTTCGGCGACATCGTGGAGCGCAACATGGTCTCGCCCATTTCGATGTTGGGTGATCTCATCCCGGTGCTGGCTGGTGTGGCGCTGGGCGCACGAATGCAAGGGCGCAACATTGCGGTGATGACTTACATCGGCGACGGCGGGCAGTCCACAGGCGTTACTTATGAAGGCATCAACTTCGCGGCCGTGCAGAACCTCGGGCTGGTGTTGTTCATCGAGAGCAACCGCTGGGCGTACTCGACGCCTTCGGAAATGCAGTACAAGGTAAAAGACCTGGCCGAACGCGCCATTGGGTATGGCATTCCCGGCGTGATCGTGGATGGCACCGACGCCTGCCAGGTGTACGACGCCGCCCACGAGGCCTGCGAGCGTGCCCGCCGCGGCGAAGGCCCGACGCTGATCGAGGCCAAGATGATGCGCATGAAAGGCCACGCCATTCACGACGCCGCCGATTACGTCCCCAAAGCAATGTTTGAGTACTGGCGGAAGCGCGACCCGATTACCCGATTCGAGAATTATCTGGTGAATGTGAAGAAGTGGCTGACTCCTGAGGAGAATCGTAAGCTGATTGCTGGAGTTGAGCGCGAAATTGAACAGGAGCGGGAGATCGCAGTGAACTCGCCCATGCCCACGCCGGAATCAGCGCTGGGAGGAGTTTACTGTGAGGATGGTTGCCACGACGTCAAGCCGAAATATGCTCTACCTAAGGTGCGGGTCGCGAAGTCTTCCGGCGGCCCGAAGCAAACCGAAGCGGCGGTGCACTTAGAATAGTAAGTCGTACTCAGTCGCCGATCGAGGCAACGATAGGGCTGAAGGCGGAATCAACATTCACATGCGGCTTCTCACCAGGTTGGGCCCGATGTTCGTTGTGGCCATGGGATTTGCGTCGTGTTTCGCCCAGTTGAGCGGTTCCCGCGACCTTACGACGTTCTGGCGAGCGCCGGATGACCATGTCCCGGCCCCGTCGTCAGACAGCTGTCCTGCGGTTAAGAGCACGATTTCCGGCGGCGCCATGGTGAACGGGGTCCCAACCGAGGCGGCAGCGGCCGAGCGGCCAAGAAAAATTGAGCTCGCCATCGTACGAATTTCGCCAGCTAAGCTCCAGGTTGGCAGAGCTTTCACCGCGACGATTCGCCTCAAGAACGCGGGAGCTGCGGCCTTGCGCATTCCCTGGCAGCCCGATGGCGAAGGTGTTGTCCACGCTTCAGCAGATGGCACGGAGCAATATGAGGTAGCGGATGTGAGCTTCCGGCTCGCCGCGGTTGGGAAAAGCGGCCCTGCAACTCCGCTTGAGTCAGAAGGGGCACTTTTCGCGCAACCGAGCGATTCCGCCACTTACCTTTCGGTCGCGCCCGGCCAATGGGTGCAGATCACGCTGAAAGGAACAGTAGCATGCGGGCTTCTCCATTGCGTCGGAGACATCAAGCCTACTGAGCATGCAATGTTGACCGCATGGTGGTATCAGCGGGTGTTAACTCACCGCGTAAACGGATGCACCGAGAACCATGGCGCATATACCGTCCGCGAATTGGATTCGGCGCCGATGCCGGTGGTGGTTCAGCCGCAGGAGGGATCGGGCCGAGGCAATGGCCACACGGAGAGCCCTAACTCTTCTCCCGGCGAACCTCTGCAGCGGGTTCTCCCGCAAATCCAAAGTATCTATCCTTCTCGCAACTCTTTCCAATTTCCCTTAGTTTGACCGCAAGGTTCGGATTGATCGTGATATGGCGCTCCCCGTATAACTAGCGTCATGGCTGACTCCACGTTCCGCGAACCGCTTCAAGCCGCATTCGATCAGGCGCTCATGCATCTGGAAAATCTTGGCCGCAACGGTGTGGCTCCGACCACCGACTTCCGTACCCTGCGGCAGCGGCTGGCCAAGCCGCTCACCGATGATGGCGTTGCGTCCGGGCAGGTCATCACCGAACTGGCGCGCGATGTGGAAGGCGGCATCATGGGGTCTACCGGTGGGCGTTTCTTTGGCTGGGTGATTGGAGGCTCGCTGCCCTCGGCGCTGGCTGCCGACTGGCTTACCTCGGCCTGGGACCAGAACGCCGGGCACTCCGCCTGCGCGCCCGCAGCCGCGGTGGTGGAGGAAATCGTAGGGCAATGGCTCAAGCAACTTTTCGGCTTGCCGGCAGAGGGCAGTTTCGCCCTGGTGACCGGCTGCCAGATGGCGCACGTAACCTGCTTGGCCTCGGCCCGCCACGCTGTGCTGGCCAAACATGGCTGGGATGTTGAAAAGCAAGGGCTCTTCGGCGCCCCGCCGGTGCGCATTATCTCAAGCGACCTACGGCATGAGACTTTCGAGCGGGCGATTCGTCTGCTGGGGTTCGGGTTGTCGCAAGTGAGCTACCTTTCGTCGGACAAGCACGGCCGGTTGCCGCCGGATCTGTTGGAGGGCGAACTGGCGAAACACGATGGAGTTCCGACCATCGTACTGCTGCAAGCCGGCGACGTAAACACCGGTGCGTTCGATTCGTTTGAAGCCCTGGTCCCGATCGCTAAGCGGCACCGAGCCTGGGTCCATATAGATGGCGCGATGGGTTTGTGGGCTGCCGCAAGTGCGAGGTATCGCCATTTGCTCAAAGGAGCCGAGGCGGCCGATTCGTGGGCAACTGATGGCCACAAATTTCTCAACGTCCCGTATGATTGCGGGTATGCATTCGTGCGAGATGCGCAGGCGCACCGCGCTACCATGTCGCACGTGGCGTCCTATCTGCCCCCGGATGACAACAGCGCCCGCAACCAGTTGGATTGGACGCCGGAGTGGTCACGCCGGGCGCGGGCTTTTCCCACTTACGCAGCGCTGCGGCATCTTGGCCGCCACGGCGTGGCTGAACTGGTGGAGCGTTGCTGCAAACATGCGCGCTCGCTGGTGATGGAGATCGGCAGCCTGCCGGGAGCAGAAGTTGTGGCGGAGCCGATCATCCACCAGGGATTGGTGCGGTTTCTTGATCCGGCGTCTGGGTCGTCGGACAAAGACCACGACCGCCGGACGGATGAGGTGATCGCCGCTATTGTCGCGACTGGCGAAGCCTTCTTCGGCGGCACCACCTGGCGCGGACGCCGCGCAATGCGGGTGAGCGTTTCCAACTGGCAGACTTCCGAAGAAGATGTGCGGCGGGTAGTGCGCGCGGTACAGGCGGTTTTGACGAGAACGGCAGCGGAGCCCAGCCGTGTGTAGGTCCACAGATCGACAGCCGAGGCGGGCTGTCCCTCCGTGGTTCGTTATGGTTTACTCTGCGGCCGCGCCGCGGGTCTCTGTGGGAGTGTAGATGGCTGAGTTGGTGCACACTTCGTAGTACCAGCGTTTGGTCCACTGCACTAGAGTCAGCTTGGTGGGCTCGATGTGTGGAATGCGGCTTGCGCGGACTACGATCTTGCGAAAAATGTCGTTGCCGACCGGCACCATCCCGATGGAGAGCCGGAAATTCTCGCTGCCCCAGAGCTGTGGCAGCTCCATGCGGCAAGGTTCGAGGGAGATTTCGCGCTTCAGCCTCTGATACGCCGCCTCGTTGATTCGAATGCCGTTGAGGTTGTAGTGCATGCTGTAGTCGTCGGGAGTTTCAGCGGCTTCGGCGTCACTCACCGCCTGAAACGCATAGACGTTGAACGGGCTCTCCATCGCCTCGATGCTCTTCCGCATGCGCTTGCTGCAGGAGGAGAGCCGGTCGCTCTCGTTGAGCGCGTCGGAGATCATGATGCGCTCGTCGCCATCCACCAGATAGGTCGGGGGCGACTCCTGGTAAGAAATGCCCACGCCCAGTTCCAGGCCGGGCAAGCCGGAGCGCTCCAGCAGTTGGTTATACCCGCGCAGAATTTCAATGATCTCGCGCGCCAGCACGCAGGCGCGGCTCACCACCAGGCCGGGTTCGCCTTCGCGCTCCAGCAGCGCGAGAATAATTGCGTCGCCTTCCAGGAAAACTTTACTGGCCCCGTACTTGGTCAGTAGCTTGTTGACCGGATCGTAGAAATTCAAACTGAAATAGGAAGCGGGATTGAGGCCGCGCTCCAGAAGTGACTTGGTCAGGCGCGAGGAATCGCGAACGTCGGCCTTCACCACGACATGGCTGATGATCTTTTCCTCGAGCGGGCGCTGCTCTTCGGGAAGTAAATATTCGTACAGCGTGCGGTTCATGGCGGAGAGTTCGCGCATTTTTTCTTTGCCGATGAGGTTCACGCTGTCGAGGGTGTCGTTCAGCTTTTCCAGCTGCCGCAGGTCGCGATGCAAGCGCAGGAAGTCCTGTAGAAAACGGGCCGCCAGGCGGGCGCGGTCGGATTCGCGGCAATTGCTCACCCGGTTGACAGCGGCGGCAAACCCGTTCGGATTGAGCCGGCCGTGATCGGCGATCAGTTTCTCCACCCGCACGCGTTCCTCGCGCGAAATCAGGGCGTTCTTCAGCTGCTGGGCGTGGATCTGCGGCGAGTACTCGGCCAGGAGAGGCACTACTTCGTAGGATGCGACCACGTACGGCATCAGGCCTTCACGCTCCAGCAACTCCATCCACGCTTGTAGGCGGATTTTCTCGGCGCGCCGCTGCGAGGTGGATTCGTCTCCGCTTCCGTTGCCCACGAGCTCTTTGGCATTTTCGGGAGCGGTGAGCCAGCGGTCCAGTACGCTCTCATCCTGCGCTTCGTCGCCTAAGTCGAGCGAGCAAAGAAAGTCGCATACCACGCGGCGCACGTTGTCGAAGCGGTCGGGATCGCGTTCGAAATTACCCAGCATTACATAGTGCTCGGCGTTGAGGTAGGGGTCGCGGCCATCTTCGGTGAAGATCAGAGGATTGAGAAACAACTCATATTCGCTTTCGCCGCGCGTGCCGAACAATGAGCGCCGCATGCGGGCCAGGGTTTCGCGTTCGATTTCGCGCAGAGTGCGCAGCAGCTCCTGGCCGGTTCGACGCAGGATGGTTTTCTTCGAAACCTGAAAGCCGGAAACTTTCTCGCGATACTCCAGGGCCTTGAGGTGGCGCACGCCTTCATAGTTGCGCAGCATCATGCGGCAGCGTTCCAGCATTTGGGCAAATTGTTCGTTCAGCTGCACGCGCAGAAACTTGATGATGGCCACACGGGCGAGCGTGTCCACGGTGAAATTGCTGGTGGTTTTGGCCAGGTTCAAGGCGGCAACGTGCAGGTCGGCCAGCAGAGGTTTGAGCTCAGTGCGTTCCTGTTTGATCGGGGTCTTGAGGGGTTTGGGCGAGCCGGCAAAATAATTGGGATTGAGCTGGGGCTTTTCCTGCGGCGCCTCAGCCGAAAGCATGCCTTCCACATTGCCGAAACGCGCGATCAACCGCACAATATGCGGCCGCGCCTGCTCCACGAATTTGGCGCTGAGGTGAACGTCGTGGCGTAGATTGTCAATTCCTACCTGCAGCCCGTCCAGGGAGAGCGATGGCGAGTAGCCGATGAGAAACGGCGGCTCAGTGGGTTCGTTGTTGGGGCCCAGCCGGATGACGGGAATGCGCGGCATGAATTTTCTTTCGCAGTTTCCGTAGAGACGTTGCTTGCAACGTCCCGCAGTGTTCAATAAATACCTGTGATTCCCAGCAGCCGAAGGTCATGAAAGTCTGCAGCTCTCCACGGTTCAGAGACTGCGGACATGTCCCGCCTTCGCTCAAGACTTCTTCCTAATCGTGGCAGGCGGAGCGAAACACCTGCCCAGTTTGCCGCTTAGGCTGAATGTATGGTCCTCTGTCATCGCTCCGGGCAGGCTCTTCACTTCGCTCAGGATGACAAATGCACAGACGACCTGAAGCTACGGACGCAACCGGCCCAGACCCGCCGGAGACACCGGAACATACTGATTCTGCGACCTCTGCAGAGGCTAGCATGCGGACTTTGCGGGCGAAAACGTTACCCAAGTTACCGTCGGTTTCAGGGAGTTTCCAAGTCGGCGCGCGAAGGCGGGCCTGGCCGCCGAGTAACTTCATGCCACGGATTAACACTGATCCTCGCGGATTTCTCTTCTGCTTTCTTGGCTTTGAATCAGCAATTCATGTGTGGCGATCCGCCGGGCGTCTTGAGGTTAGATTTTGATAAAGATTTTCCTGCGGTAGAGCTCCGACATTGCCAGCCAGCAGAGAAGCACATATGCGAGCGCGTAAAGCAGGGAAGAAAAGGCCGCACTGCCGAGTCCTGCGAAGACGCCTTGATACACATATTCCTGCCAGGTGAATGGCACGCCATCGACTGTCGTCGCCATGCGGCCGATGACCAAGGCGAGCATCTCGGCGAAGAAGTAGGCCGCGATCGCATTCATGCCGAAGACGAGCAATGGTTTGGTCCAACGGCCGCGCCAGAGTTTGATGTCCACCGCGTAGTAGCTCAAGGCGAGACAAATCAGGGCCACCCCGGCGGTGAAGAGGACGAACGAGCTGGTCCAGAGCTTCTTGTTCATGGGAAACCACGGGTTGAAAAACTCTCCGACAGCGATGCCCACTACCCCGGCAGCAAGCATGCCTGCAGCTTTCGCGGTTGCGCTGCGCGTGGAGCGCAGCCACTGTCCGGTGAGCACGCCGAGCAGGCAGGTGGCGACTGCGGGGATGGTGCTTAAAAGTCCTTCCGGATCGCGGGTGACTTCGTAAAGATGTCCGTACAGCAGTTTGCGGTCGAGCCAGGCCACAAGGTTGTGGTCGGGGTCGAGCAGCGGGATGCTGTGAGTGGGAGTGCCAAAGCCGGGCACGGGCACATAGCGCATCAGCACCCAATAACCGGCGAGACAACCAAGAATGGTGATGATCTGGCTGCGGCGGGTTGTCCACAAAACCAGCGCGGCAGAGATGACGTAACACAAAGCGATCCGTTGCAGAACACCGTAGACTCGCCAGTGACTGGGTTGATAGCTGACGGAGAAGCCGCTCAGCAACAACCCTAGAGCGACGATCACCATTCCGCGCCAGAGGACGTGCCGGAAAATCTTCCCTTTCGGCCCGCCTTGCTGCAGGCGCGAACTGAGCGAATACACCATAGAGACGCCGACTATGAACAGGAAGAAGGGAAAGACAAGGTCGGTGGGCGTCCAGCCGTTCCAGCGTGAATGCTGTAGCGGCCAATAAGTGGCAAGCTCGTCGCCGGGATTGTTGACCAGAATCATGCTGGCAATGGTGGCTCCACGCAGCAGATCGAGCGACATCAGGCGAACGGGAGCGTGTTGCCGCTCGCTAGCTGGTGGCTGTGGTGTGACGGTGATTTCTTGAGTTGGAATTGAAGCCATAATCATGTGGTCAGTGGCTGGTGGATAGTGGCCAGTGACCGGAGCTCATGAGTCGTTGTCGTCGACAACCAGTTACGGTCAAAACGTGAATCTAGAGCCTGACCAGTAGGCACTAGCCACTAGCCACTATTTCGTCTCCAGCGGGTGCCTAGCCTTTTCGAAGAACTCGTTCTGCAGCTGCAAGCTCGTCTGGTCCGCTTTGACAGCGCGCGTTGCCTGCACAATGGCTTCGATCCAGGCGTTCATCCGCGACTCGCCCAACTCGCGTGTGGCTGCAGAACCGTCCCCGGAATAATGATTGGGAAAGCGCGCATACCACCAGATCGCGGTGTACAAAGTGTCGGGCAGCTTGAGGCGGGCCTGGTCGGCGCCCGATTCGTTATTGGCACGGTCCATGTGGACGAGGTCAGGGCGCGAAATCAGCATGGTGGAAGTCTCGGTCTCCCCGGCGTGCATGTCTACCTGAGTCTTGGTAGGCGGCGCACCTGGAGGCGGCCCAATCAACCCCATCACGTGCACCACGTAATCGTGCGGTTTTTCCAGCTGAGACTGCGCGAAAAAGGGCAGCAAGTGCTCGTTGCCGCCATGGCCGTTCACGATGATGACCTTCTTGCAACCGTTCCGAGCCATTTCATCGGTTGTCTCCTGCAGCAACGCCATCTGAAGTTGAGCGCTATAGGCCACAGTTCCAGGTTCGTGACGGGCTTCGAAGATCTGGCCGAAGTAGTACTCCGGAAATACCACAGCATATTCCTGCTGCGCGGCGGCCAGGGCCGCGTGTCGCACGTCAATTAAGTCGGTGCCGAGAGGAAGGTGGGGTCCGTGCTTCTCCAAGATGCCGAACGGCAGCAGGCACGTCCCCTGCGACTGTTGAATGGCGCTGCGGAAGTGGGCAGCCGTGAGCTCTTCCCAATGCACCGACAGTTTGGCCTGGGCTTGGGTGAAATCCGCGCACAACAATGAGAGTACGGCGAGAGCCAATGCGCGAAGCATGAATCGGCCTCCGAAGGGCGGCATTGTATCAGTTTTGAGTGTAGAGCCCTCAGCTATCAGCTCTCAGCGTTCAGCACCCAGAATTCGGAGGTGAGACTTTCCGCGGCACCTCAACGAATTACCTCAGTAATCGTGCCTTTCCCGTAAACAGCGCATAACATTTTGAGTGGCCGCGACGCCGCCACATGAAGAACCTGAGTTTTGTACTTTCCCTCATCACCGTAGACAACGATTTCCAGAGAGAACAAGCTGCCGCTGGGGAAGAAGCGGCCCACCGCCTGGGCATAAACCTTCAAGTCATATTCGCGGAGAGCGATGGCGTTCTGCAAAGCCAGCAGTTGTTGAAGATCGTTCAGGCGAAATCGGGGCCGCAATGTGATGCAATCATCTTCGAAGGGGCCGGGGCGACTGCCCTGCCACAGGTGGCGCGCGCGGCCGTGGCGGCGGGAATCGGTTGGGCGGTGCTGAACCGCCAGGTGGATTACGCGGCTGAACTGCGCCGCAGCTACCGTAGTCCCTTATTCTCCATCGCCGCTAATCACGAAGAGATCGGTTGTATTCAGGGAAAGCAAATCGCAGCGCTCCTCCCTTTGGGCGGTATGGTTTTGTGCATCGAGGGCCCTTCGCAAAGCATAGCGGCGCAAGGGAGAACCGCCGGACTAAACGTGGCTAAGCCGGGCAAAGTTACGGTCCGGACGATGCGAGGGCATTGGACCGAAGAAAGCGGCCACAAGACCATCAGTTCATGGCTGCGCCTGCCCACTTCGCAGCTGAGCCACTTTGACCTGGTTGCCGCGCAGAACGATGCCATGGCGATAGGCGCCAGGAAAGCGTTTCAGGAGATTGCTGACCCCGCCGTCCGCAATCGCTGGTTGGGCCTGCCTTATCTCGGCTGCGACGGCTTGCCGAAGACTGGCCAGGTGTGGGTAAAGAGCGGGCTGCTCACCGCGACGGTGATTTCGCCGCCCATGGCCGGCCAGGCGGTCGAGATCATGGCAAAGGCCTTGCGAACCGGCGTCCAACCGGCCGAACACACACTGGTGAACCAGCGATCCTATCCCACGATTGAGGATCTTGCCGAAAACCGGGCCGCCAAAGCGAGTGCCGCTTCCACCCGGGCATAGACGGCGCGTGCCCCGCCCCTGCGCTCGGCGGCCAAGAGCTGACGCCCTATAATCCCGAGATACTTCAACTGAAAGCATTCCTTCCCGCCGATTTGGCAGTCAAGCAAGGCATTTCGATCTTGATCCGTGGAAATCCGCGTGATCTGTGGCAAAGAATTTCTTGGCAGAAGCGTACTAGCATCTTGCGGTGTCTGATACTCAGAGAAAATCATCGAGGAGCATACATGCCGACTCTGCTTGCGGAACCCACGCGGATTCGCGCCGCTGGAAACAAGCCAAAGCTGATTGACGAATACATCGGACGAGTGAATTCCAGTACTTCCGCAGTGAGCGTAGCCCACATGCGCAGCCCACAAGGCTGGGAAGAACCTGGCCAGACGCCGGAGTTCGACGAATTCACCGTGGTGCTAAAGGGCCTGCTGCGGGTGCGGTATCGCGAAGGAGAGATGGACGTGGCCGCCGGGCAGGCAGTCATGGTGCAACGCGGCGAGTGGGTGCAGTATTCCACGCCGTCGCCTGACGGTGCCGAGTACGTCGCGGTCTGCCTGCCGGCATTTTCCCTGGAAGCAGCGCATCGGGACAACTAATCGAGAGTCAGCGCCATAGTGCGCTCTCTTCGGTCTCCCAGGCAGGGGCTTCTTGTGTGAAATTGTTTGCGATGTGGTGGCGTTCGCGAAGTCAGAATGGGAATATCCATTGCCCAAAAAGGGAAGGTACTGGCAATTAAAGTGACTTTGCCGTTACGAAAGGGTGACCTTTCGTAAGAAACAAGGTAATCACTTTGTTTGCAATCAGTTAGAGGATGATATGTAAATTTCGCGAAGCCGACTTTTGGCTTGCCTGGGTGAGTTATGTCTCGTATTATCGCTACGTTGGCGTGTTTGCCGGCGTTGGGGAACACTGGCAAACGGCGTGCATATTAACTGCTGGTCAGCTCCGGGGACAAGGTATAGGGAAGTGAGAATCCGCAGGCCTTTTTTAGTTTTCCACGTTCTTATCAGTTTGGTCACTCTGCTGGGGTTCACAGGCAGCAGCATCGCTGCGACGGTTAGCGCCGGCAATCTCACCACCCACAAAGCAAAATCCCGCTCGGTGAGGGAAACTCCGCGTGCGCGCAGGCACATGAGAAGACTGGCCCGCGCCCGCGTGGTACAGCCGCGCACCACCGCCGTAGTACACAAACGCCGGCACAGAGTTCATCGCTATTACGAGCGCTTTTACACCAGTTCGTTCGCAACAGATACAACTTACGGGGATGTGAGCCAGGGCGAAGATGGCGTCGTACGCCAGGCGGCGATTGACGCGCTTGGCGACATGAACGGGACTGTGGTGGCGATTGATCCCACTAGTGGCCGGATCTTGGCCATGGTGAACCAGAAATTGGCACTTTCCAGTGGGGCGCAGCCTTGCTCGACGATCAAGCTGTCGGTGGCCCTGGCGGCCTTGAACGAGGGGCTGATCACGAAAGATACTCCGGTTGCTCTGGGCGGCCGCAGCCGCATGAACCTCACCGAGGCGTTGGCCCACTCCAATAACGCCTATTTTGAGTCGCTGGGGCGGCGGCTGGGTTTCGAAAAGGTCAGCTACTACGCTCACGAATACGGCCTGGGCGAACTGGCCGGGTACAACATTCCGGGGGAGCAGTTGGGCACGTATCCGACCCGCGAGATTTCCGCCAAAGATGGCGGTGTCGGCAAGATGTGCTCCTTTGGCGAAGGGGTTTCCATGACGCCCCTACAGCTGGGGGCTTTGGTTTCGGCAATCGCCAACGGCGGCACGCTTTACTATCTGCAACATCCCACAGCTCCTGACCAGGTGGCGGACTTCCAGCCCAAGGTGAAGCGGCAACTCGACATCGCGCCGCTGATTCCGGAAATTTCTGACGGTATGGCAGGCGCGGTGAGCTACGGCACGGCGCGCACCGTGAGGCTCAACTTCAACGAGGAAGAAATCCTCGGCAAAACCGGCACCTGCTCGAAGGACGGAACCCGCTTCGGATGGTTTGCCTCTTACGCCAACACCGACGTGGGCCGCATCGTGGTGGTGGTTTTCCTTCAAGGTGGCCGCCCGACGTTTGGCCCGAAAGCGGCGGAAATCGCAGGCCGCATGTATCGCAATCTTTACGACCACAGCTTCTTTGCCGCACGGACTGCTGCGCCTCCGGCCGCTGTAGTGGATCCAACGGATCCAGTGAACGTTAAGGCCCCGGAAGTTCAGCAACAGTAGGGAGTTGCAAATCTCAAAGCGAGCGCGGTCTGATCACCGCGCTTAGTTTTTGTCAAGTCGCTTCTTGACTATTCCAATCTGGCTTGGAATTTACAAAACTTGACGATTATTTACCCGAATTTGCCATGGGCTTACCCTATAGTGGCTTCCGACCGCATCAAAAAGTAGGATAGTTCTGCCTGAAAGGACAAGAAACATCCATGTCGAACCGGTGGCTGGGGGTAGGTATTGGGGTGTTGTGTATTTTGGGAGCAGGGCTGTTGGCGGTGGGGTGTGGAAGTAGCAATGCGCAATCCGAGTTGAGGGTGCTGAACGCTTCGCCCAACGTAGGTTCCATTGACGTTTTGGTAGACACCGCGACTGTGGCCAGCGACATCGGTTATGCGACCGCGACGTCTTACATCTCGATAAAATCGGGATCACGGGACCTGCAGATTAACACGACCGGCACGACCACATCGCTCCTTACCGCGACCCTTAGTATCGGGGAAAGCACTCAAACAACCGTCATCGTGGCGAACTACGCGGCCAATCTCGGCGCGGTAGTACTGGCGGACAGCACCACTGCCCCAGTCTCCGGCAGCGCGCAGATACGAGTGGTTAACGCCGCCCCCAATATGGGGCCAGTGGATATCTACATTGTCCCGTCAGGAACGGACCTGGCTACGACCACACCGGTGGCTACGGCCGTGGCGTTCGAGACGGGTACCGATTACGTGACGGAAACAGCCGGCACCTATCACATCTTCTTTACCGTCACAGGTTCGACGTTCGCGTATCTCGATAGCGGCGCGATCTCATTCGGCTCCGGCCAGAACCGGACGGTGGTGGCGCTGAACAGTCCCTCCGGCAGTTACGAAGCGCTCACTCTTGCTGATTTGAACTGAACGGTGCAGTCGCCAGTCTCCGATGCTCAGTCATCAGGCGGCGCCTGATTGTGCGCTTGCCGAAGCCATCTCGTCTGAAGATTCTTTGAACCCTGAAGACCGACCGGTGGTTTCCTTCGCGTCCTTTCCGTCCTCGGCGGTCGTTCCAGCCACAAAGTCTGGGAGGAACAGCAAGGGCGTAAGACCACGCCGGACTCCTCTTCGTCAGCAGCGGGCTATACTTCTTCCCAATGGTTTTGTTTTCGACGGGCCTTGACCCAGTCTGAACTCGGGAGGAAGTGATGAAAGTTTGTCAGCACATCGCGCTTGGGGCAGCGATGTGGCTGGCCGTCTCCCTGACGCCACTGCCGCTGGGAGCGCGCGTAGAGCCTACGCACGGCTTCGACCTCTTCTCTCGCGACGAAGAAATCCAGGTCGGGCAGGAGGCGGCTGCGGCAATTCCCAAGCAGGCGCCACTGCTGCCGGAAAATGATCCGGTCACAAAGTACGTGCAGCGCATGGGAGCCAATCTGGCCTCGTATGCTCCGGGCGAGAAGTGGCCGTACACCTTCCGGGTGGTGAATCAGAAAGAGGTCAACGCCTTTGCCCTGCCTGGCGGACCGATCTTTGTGAACTTGGGGACAATTCAGGTGGCCCACAGCGAAGCCGAACTCGCGGGCGTGATGGCCCACGAGATTTCGCACGTAGTGCAGCGCCACGGCACCCGCGCCGCGACCAAGCAAATGGCGGCGGAAGTACCGCTGGCGATTCTGGGCAGCCTGATGGGACGCGGCGTTCTCTCGCAGATGGCGCAACTGGGAATTTCCTTCGGCGTAGGGTCGTATTTTCTTAAAAATTCGCGGCAGGCGGAGTCGGAAGCCGACTTGCTGGGCGCCGACATTATGTACGACGCCGGTTACAATCCCCGGGCGCTCGCCACTTTCTTCGCCCGCCTGAAAGAACAGAGTGGGCGCAGCACTATGGTTGAGCAGTTTCTCAGTGACCACCCCGATCCCGGCAACCGCTCACAGGCCGTGCTCGCCGAGGCAGCTACGTTGCCGAAGAAGACATTTCTCAACGACAGTGCTGATTTTCGCCGGATCAAGGCGCGCGTAGCTGAGATGAAACCCTTGACTGCGCAGCAGATTTCCGCCCAGCAAGAAGCCAGCCCCGCCGCACCCGCGACCGCGGGCGTGACGCCAAGTGGGGCCATGCGGACCTTCTCGCATGACCAGTACCAGATTTCCTGTCCCGAAAACTGGCGGGTGTTCGGCGACCAAAGTTCTTCTGTGACCATCGCACCGCCAAGCGGAGTCTCAGGGAACGCGGTCTCCTATGGAGTGATCATCAGCGACTATCGGCCGCAGCCGTCCGGCCAGAGCCTCGACCAGGCCACGCAGGATCTCATTGCGTGGCTACGGCAGTCGAATCCTGACCAGCGCGAGATCGGCCACGACGAAGACATTCGAGTAAACAGCGCGCCAGGCAAATCGGTAGACTTGATTGGCAATTCGCCGCTCAAAGACTCTGGCGGAAAACCCATTCAGGAACGCGACTGGCTGGTGACCTTCAATCGCCCCGACGGATCGCTGTTGTACCTGATCTTCATTGCGCCGGACAAGGACTTCGTCGGGCTGCGGCCGACGTTTGAGCAGATGCTAAAGTCGCTGCAATTGAAGTAGCGGGCGGCCTGGCCTTAGTTGGCTGGAGAAGAATCCGCGTTCCCCCACATCCTCTGCCGTTCGTGGCAAGAGCCTAACCGCAAAAGATCGCGAGGACGCAAAGAAAACCACTTTCCGCCGACAGAGTTAGCTTGGGCTGCACGTGTCCCAGGCTGTAAACTAACCCGCGATGAGATTCCCCCTCCGCGCGGCGATTGCTCTAATACTACTGCACTGCCTTGTCGTCCCAAGTTACGGTTCGGCCTACAATGCGCGCCCCAAGTTGCTGGTGATCATCGTCATTGACCAGTTTCGCGGCGACTACCTGGAGCGCTACCGCGACCAGTTCACCTCCGGCGGCTTCCGTCTTTTCCTCGACCGCGGCGCATATTTCACAGACTGCAACTATGACTATGCCAATACCCGTACCGCGCCGGGCCACTCCACGCTAGTCACCGGAGCCTATACCAACGGCCACGGCATCATCGCCAACGACTGGTGGGACCCACAAAAGAAGCGCAGCGTGAGTTCGGTGGAGGACGATGCCACGAAGCTGGTAGGAATCGCCAGCAACGGCCCTGGCGCGTCGCCGCATAATCTGCAGGCTGACACGCTGGGAGACGAACTCAAGCTGGCGACGCAGGGCAAAGCCCGCGTATTCGGCATTTCGCTCAAAGACCGCGCCGCCATACTGCCGGCGGGCTTTGCCGCCGATGGCGCTTACTGGATTGATCCGAAAACCGGCGTGTGGGTGACTTCCACCTACTATCGCGAGCAGCTACCCAAGTGGGTACAGGATTTCAACAGCAGCAAGCGGGCCGAGAAGTATTTGAACCGCGAATGGAAAGATAGCGACGGGAACCTCCTGGGCACAACCAACTCCGCAAGCGGCAAAGGATTCTACGAATCAGTTGGTGCAACGCCCTTCGCCAATGACTACGAACTGGAGTTCGCCCGTGAGTTGGTGGTTTACGAAAAGCTGGGCGCTGGGCCGGCCACCGACCTTCTGGTGGTAAGCCTTTCCGCCAACGACATTCTTGGGCACCGCGTGGGGCCGGATTCTCCGCAGATGCAGGCCATGGCGCTTGCGCTGGACCATCAACTGGAGGATTTCTTCGGATTTCTCGGCCACCAGATCGGGCTGGCCAGTGTCTGGATCGCGCTCTCGGCCGATCACGGTGTTTCGCCCGCCCCTCCGGCCGCTGCGAAGCTACACATTCCCGCGGCGAACTTCTCCGGCGGGGCCTGGCAGGAGCAGTTGAACAAATCGCTCTCGGCCAGGCTTTCTCCAGGTCGCCCCGCGAAGTACATCGTGGAGTCCGACTATCCGCTGGTCTGGCTCAACGAGGAAGCCTTTGCCGCTGTGAGGATCAAAGAGGAAGAAGCCGAGCAAATGGTAGGCAAGGCCATGGAGCAAGCCGGCCTGCGCGCCTACTACACTCGCTCGCAACTCGCGCGCGGGGAATTCCCGAACACCCCGATGGGACTGAAGTACGCCAACAGCTACTCGTCCCTGGGAGGATGGTATGTGATTGGAGTTCCACCGCCCTTCACGGTTGGCGTTGAACACGGTACCGATCACGGGACCCCTTATACCTACGACACCCACGTGCCGCTGGCCTTCTACGGGCTGGCATTTCAGCCGGGTACTTATCGCTCCGTCGTTGAGCCGGTAGATCTGGCGGTTACTTTCGCTTCTTTGCTGGGCATAAACGCGCCCACCCACGCTGTAGGCCGCGTGCTCACCGAGGCCCTTGCCCCAGCCCGCCGTGGAGAAAGCTCCGAGCACCCGCCGGAAATAAAGTCTCCTCCGTTGCACCCCTCCGACCGCATCATGCCCGCGGCTTTCACCAGTCAGGAGATCCACCAATAATGCCTCCCGCGCCTGTCGGCCCGCCCGATCTCGCCGTCAGCGTGGCAGGAATCCAGCTAAAGAATCCTGTGATCGCCGCCAGCGGTACTTTCGGCTATGGCGTGGAATTCCAGGATGTGGTCCACATCGACCGGCTCGGCGGTTTCGTGGTGAAGGGGCTTTCGCGCGAACCCATGACCGGCAATCCGCCGCCGCGTCTCTACGAAACTGCCGCCGGAATGCTGAATGCCATCGGCCTGCAGAACATCGGGGCGCGCGCCTTCGTTGAAGAAAAACTGCCCACGTTGCGGAAGATGAAGAACATCGTCACTATAGCCAACGTTTTCGGCTACACGCGGGAAGACTATGAGCACACCATTCAGATTCTCAACCAAGGCGAAGATATCGCGGCCTACGAGCTCAACGTCTCCTGCCCGAACACCGCGTATGGCGGGATTCAGTTCGGCAGCGATCCGCGCTCGCTCGACGAAGTGGTCGGCACCGCCAAGCGCGTTGCGCTGCGGCCGCTGATCGTCAAGCTTTCCCCCAACGTCACCCGCATTGGGCATATGGCGCAGGTTGCGGAAAACGCCGGAGCCGACGCCGTTTCTCTGGTGAACACCTTTGTAGCCATGGCGATTGATGCAGAGACCCGCAAGCCGCGCATTGCTAACGTGACCGCCGGACTTTCCGGCCCAGCCATAAAGCCCATCGCGCTGCGCATGGTGTACGAAGCATCGAAGGCGGTGAAGATTCCTGTAATTGGTATCGGTGGAATTTCGACCGCATCAGATATCGCGGAGTTCATGCTCGCGGGCGCGACTGCAGTCCAGATCGGAACCGCCAGCTTCTGGGACCCACGTGCCACGGAAAAGCTGGTGGAAGAACTGCGGCGGTGGTGCACGGACCAGCAGGTGGAGCGAGTGGCTGAACTGACAGGGGGGCTGGTGACAGAGTAGGCGCGGGCGAGCACTCCTGCCTGCTCCTGAATGTGAGGTGACCTTAGCCTACAAGGACAACGACCACTCGATCGAGATTAGCCGCCGAACTTAAGGTGTCAGACGTCCAAGCGTTGTTGCCGTTCCCGGCCCACTGCGGGTAAGAGTGCCCGCGCAAAATCATGATTCGAGAAGACAACTACTGGCTGACCACAGTAACCATGCCTAGCGTCAGCCGTTCGCGACCGCTTCCCGAAACCGTGGACGTAGCCGTCATGGGCGCTGGTTTTACCGGGCTGTCGGCGGCCCTCGCGCTGGCCCGGCGCGGAGTCAAGGTCGTCGTCCTTGAGGCACAAACCATCGGCTGGGGCGCAAGTTCACGCAACGGCGGCATGGTGCTCACAGGGCTCAAGCTCGGCGTCAACAAGCTGATCTCCATGTATGGACGCGATCTCGCACACCGCATGTACGCCGCCTCTCTGGCGACGATTGACTGCCTCGAGCACATCGTTCACGAAGAAGGCATTGACTGCGATTTCTCCCGCAGCGGGCATCTGGAAGTCGCCTGCAAGCAGAAGCATTTCGACGATTACGCCCGACAAGTGGAAGTGATTGCCCGAGAGTTCAGCCATCAACTGCGCATCGTTCAGAAGAATGAGTTGCCTGGCGAGATCGGGTCTTCAATCTATTTCGGCGGCATGGTGGACGAAGTCAGTGCCGGCCTGAATCCGGCAAGGTATGTGGCCGGACTCGCGCGCGCGGCGGCGGGCGCCGGCGCTGCCATCTACGAGAATTCGCAAGTACAGCGCATTGAGCGCGCTACTCAGAGTGGAAAGCCGGGCTGGCGGGTGATTACGTCGCAAGGGAGTGTCTGGGCGCGCGATGTGTTCGTGGGCACCAGTGGCTACACTGGCGAAGCTATGCCGGCTCTGCGTAAGAAGATCATTCCCATAGGTTCCTACATCATCACTACGGAAATTTTGCCGGAAGCGCTCGCCCGCGAGCTCAGCCCGCGCAACCGCATGATCTACGACTCCAAAAACTACCTCTACTATTACCGGCTGACGCCGGACTGCCGTATGCTGTTCGGCGGCCGTGCAGCGTTCTTTCCCGAGACCACAGACACCATCCGCCAAAGCGCTGAGATTTTGCGGCAGGGGATGATTCAGGTTTATCCGCAGTTGCGCGACGTGAAGACGGAATACGTCTGGGGCGGCACGCTTGATTTCGCCTTCGACATCATGCCGCACGCCGGGCAGTTGAATGGCATTTACTTCGCCCTCGGATACGCGGGCCACGGCGTGGCCATGGCAACCTACCAAGGACAGAAAATGGCGGAACGGATCGCCGGCGAAAAGCCCGACAATCCCTTCGCCGAAATCCCCTTCCCCGGTGCGCCCCTCGGCCTCTACAACGGCAAGCCGTGGTTCTTGCCGCTGGCAGGCGCATGGTACAAATTTCTGGATTGGGTAAGCTGAACGGATTGTCGTCTCTGCGAGCTTGGCGGCGGTCCTTTGCGAGCTCCGCGTTTTCGGGTTTGCGTTTGCTCTGGTCTGATCGAAATCCTAAAGCGGCAAGATCGCGAAAGAACCGACGCCGAGATCGCAGAGGAACTGTTCGGAGATAGGCAAATTGGGATCAACCCAGCCGGCCGGTCCATCTGTAAATTCACGTAAAATTTGACAAATCCTTGGCCTCGACCATCAAGTTTCCAAGCGCCGCGCCGATGAAGATAAACGAGCAGCGAAGTGGGCAGGATCTCAAGCCGGTCGAAAGGCCGGCGCCCACACAAATACATAGGAGTCGGCCCATGTCAGTTTCCGGAATCCTCAGCAGCGCATTCTCCAACTACGGATCGCAAAGCGTACAAAACAGCAGACAGCAATTCCGCCAGGATTTCCAGCAACTCGGCCAGGACCTCCAGGCCGGCAACTTGGCCGCAGCACAGTCTGATTTCGCGACGCTGGAGCAGGACGCACCCCAGCGCGCGGCCAGCTCATCAGGAAGCAACAACCCCATCGCCCAGGCATTCAACCAACTCAGCCAGGACCTGCAATCCGGCAACTTGGCCGCGGCGCAACAGGATTACGCCACGATTCAGCAAGACTTCCGGCACCAGCCTCAGGCGCCGCAGCCGCAGCTTACGCCTCCTAATTATCGCCATCGTGGGTCTGGAGGGTCAGGCCAGCAGCAAAACCCCATCGCCAAGCTATTCAGCGAACTGGGCCAGGCGCTGCAGTCCGGAGACCTGACCACGGCCCAACAGGCATACTCCAGCTTGCAGCAGGACTTTCAGAATTTCGCGGGCGCTAATGCTTCCGCGTCGGCGAGCACTTCGCAGTCCGGTTCTAATGGATTGCAAGTGACGGCGTAACCCGCAGCGGCCGCTACCTTGGCAAGCCGAAAAACTCAGCTACTTGGGAATATCCAGCGCGAGCGAAAGCGGCTCTCCGTTGTAAAGTGCGGGCACTTCCAACCGCGTGCCCTGGGCGGCGGAGTGGACCCGATAATCGCTGCCGGTAATCACGGTCGGCACTGTCAGCAGACACTCGGCTTCAAAGCCGATTTTGGCTTTGAACTGTCCTGCAACCATGTTGCAGATTTCGCCAATGGCATCGCAGTTCTGCGCGACCGCTTCTTCCACTGGCACGCCCAGCATGTGCGACGCGATCTTGGTGGCGGCATAAGTGCTGCATCGCACACTCAGAATGGCGCGCATCGCGCCCGCGATGCCAACTGTTCCCGTAACGCTCAGTCCGCAGGAAGGTTCCTCGCCATGCGCGGGCACAAGCCTGGCCCCGACCATCATGGAGAAAACTTCGGACGCGGCATCGAAGAGACTTCCGCGCCAGCTCATGATTAGCACCGCATTGCCGCTAGCCGGTGAAGCCATTCATCGCCTCGGAGCACGCACCCCCCGGTCAACAATGCGCATGTTTTCAGTCTCGCTTCCGGTCGGGACACTGTCAATCACACAGCCCGCATCAGCCCGCAGCGAGGTTTCAGGATGACAGCTAGTCCCGAATCGGCACGGCGCCGCCCCGGGCCCGTAGCATTTTGATCTTCTCCTTCTGGGCTAGGGCCTCCTGCGCAAAACCGAATACACTACCGGTCCGAGCCCCAGCGCCGCCACCCCTCCGATTACACCGTAGCGGTCGCTGCCCAGCAGCGCCACGGCACCCATGACTACTGGCGCGGCGATTACGTATACCAAGCCGAGGCTGCCGCCGGGAATTACGAACGGGCGGTCCATGAGCGGCTGCTTGCGGCGGAGCCTCCAGGCCGCCAGTACAGTCAGGATGGTCGTGGCCACGCGTAGCCAGCTGTAAATACTGATGATCTGGGTGAGGCTTTGCACCGCCAGCAATCCGTAAATCAGGGCCGACACAACGATTGCAATCCATGGCGTGCCATAGCGTGGATGTACCCGCGTGAGCACCTTCGGCAGATAGCCATCTTCCGCCATGGCGAAGGGCATGCGCGTGGAAGTCAACACCGTGCTGTTGAGCAGCGAGACGTTCGTCACGATGGCGGCGATGGTCATCCACGTACCCAGCCACGGCCCGCCGATGAGTTGTGCGGCATCAGAAAAGTAACGGGTATGCCAGTTCTGCCAGTCACCCAGCGCCGCCAGGCAAACCAGCGTCGGCAGAAAATAAGTCGCGATGGACATAGGCACCATCAGCGCCAGGGCCCGAGGATAACTGCGCTGCGGGTTCTCCACTTCCTCGGCCACGGTAGAAAGCTGCTCATACCCCGAGTAAAGCCAAAGCCCTAGCGCTAGCCCTACGCCAAACACCTGAAACAGCGGCTGCTGCGGAGGCACCAGCGGCACAAATGGATTGTGCTTCCACTTGGCCAGCCCGATCACACACAGCACCACCACCGGCAGCAAGATGAAAATGCTCAGCGCGGTGGCAAACTTCCCTACCAGATCAATGCCGCGAATGTTGATGTAAGCCATCGCCGCCACCACGGCTAGGGAAACCAGGTAGTGCTTCCATGCGATGAGTTGGGGGAAATAAAATCCGAGATAGTCGGTGAAAAGTACCGCATAAACTCCGCCCAGCAGAAACGAGGCCGACCAGTTCCACCAGCCTGCCAGAAATCCCCAGAAATCGCCGAAACCGGCCCGCACCCAGCGGTAAAATCCGCCTTCTACGGGCATAGCGGTAGTGAGTTCCGCCGATACCAGGGATACGGGAACGCACCAAAACACCGGCAGCACCAGAAGATAGAGCAGCGTCATTCCCGGCCCGGAAGTGGTGACCATGTCTTCCAGGCCGAACGGGCCCCCAGTGCAGTAGGAGTACATCACCCATACGAAGTAGACGAGCGCGGCTTTGCGGACGGCAGATTTCCCAGCCGAAGTGGAAGAAGAGCTCACAGAGAGCGAAAGGATAACATTCGTGGGAAACCAGGGAAATTCAGCCTGTATTTCCGTGGATCAAGAGAAACTTTCTTGATTGATCGGTTGAAATCGGTGTAAATCCGTGGCAAAGAATTTATGACAGAACGGATCGGTCAGCGGCCGGTCTCCGCTGGCATCGTCGCAGGCCCGCCGCCCAAGTCGCGCTGCATCAGCACGCTATCCAGCCAGCGCCCAAACTTGAAGCCCACCGATTGCAGTGTCCCCGCCGGCCGAAACCCGAAGCTCCGGTGAAATCGAATGGAAGCGATATTGTCACTCCCGCCGATCACGGCAATCATCTGGCGCGCTCCCCAACGTTCGCAGGAATCAATCAGAACAGGCATCAGCAGGCGGCCTAGCCCGTGGCCCGTGTGAGCAGGATGAATGTAAATGGAATGCTCAACGGTAAACCGGTAAGCCCGCCGCGGACGATAGGGCACGGCGTAGGCATAGCCCATAGTGAGGCCCTCAAGTTCGGCGACCAGATAAGGCAACCCCCGCGCCTCGACTTCAGCCCAGCGCCGGGCGATCTCCGCGTGATCCGGCGGCTCAATTTCGAAAGTGGCAGTCCCGTTCAGAACGTAGTAGGTGTAGATCTCAACGATGGCGGCGAGATCTGCGTCAGTCGCCGGCCTGATCTTCGCTGCGGAGTGCATGGCTGGAAATTCTAGCAGCACTCGCCTCGATTGAATCTCCGGCCTCCGACAAGTCCCAAGCCATGCGCGGCGGGTGGGAGCCTCGGTTGGATGTTCGGAATCTCCTTCGTGTCTCCTTGGTGTACCGTCGTGTCCTCGGTGGTTGCTTTTGACTGCCCTGTTATCTCGAATAGCGCCAAAGCAACCACCAACGACCGCGAAGGTACACGAAGGAAAACACCGGCCCTTGTCATTCCCAACTCATTGCAGTAATGTCGCCGCTTGTGCGGCTTTATCCGCGTGACGAGTTCGACACTCTGCCCCAAGCCGTGAAAGCCCAAACATGCCAGCCCATAAAGAAGTAGAGATCAAGTTCCGCATCGAAAACCTGGGTGCCTTGGCGCGCCGCCTGCGATCGGCCGACTTTCGCCTCGTCACGAAGCGCACCCACGAAAGAAATACGCTCTACGATCTTCCCGGAGAGATTCTGCGGGGCCGCGGGGAACTTCTGCGGCTGCGCAAATATGGGAACCAGTGGTTGCTCACCCACAAAGCCAAAGGCAAGCCCGGCAAGCACAAGGAGCGGGCCGAAATCCAAACCCAAGTCGCCGATGGTGCGCAAATGGATGCCATCCTGCAGGTCCTGGGCTACAAGCCGTCATTCCGCTACGAAAAATTCCGTGCCGAATGGGGCGATGGCAAGGGCCACGTCGTGGTAGACGAAACTCCCATTGGCAACTTCGGCGAAATCGAAGGCCCGCCGCGCTGGATTGACCAAACCGCCCGCAAACTCGGCATCGCCCCCGAAGACTACCTCACCCTGAACTACGCGGGATTGTTCTTCCAGTGGAAAGAACGCACCGGCAGCCCAGCGAGAGAGATGACCTTTCGCGCAGTGCGCAGCAAGAAATGAAGCCATCTCGAAACGACCCACATCTAGATCCACTGTCCTATGAGCCAAGTCCCAGTCTGGTTTGAACGCAAATTCGACTTCACTTTCCCGGTAGAGCAGTACCCCAATCTTTGCGTTCGCCTGCGGGGCACTCCGGCTCGGCTGGAAGAGATGTTACGTGGCACATCGCCCAAAGTGTTGCGCGTGAAACCGTCCGAAAAGTGGTCAGCCCAGGAGCACGCCGGCCATCTGCTCGACCTCGAGCCCCTATGGCTGGCCCGCGTGGAGGACTTTCTGGCCAACGGGGCCACACTGACCGTCGCCGACCTCAGCAATCGCAAGACTCACGAAGCCAACCACAATAGGCGCGTGTTGGAGGAGATTTTGGATGAATTCCGCGCCGCGCGGCTCCGCTTGCTGGATCGCGTAAGCAAGTTTCAACCTGACTTCTTTGCTCGCTCCAAGCTGCATCCTCGCCTGCAGCAGCCAATGCGGCTTGTGGATCATTTGTACTTTGTCGCCGAGCACGACGATCATCACCTGGCGATAATCTGGGAGATGATCAACTCGTAGGCGTGGGTGTCCTCGCTGTTCGGATAGCTTTAGGAATTCCCGCTTCGTTCCTGCAACGCTCGGCCGCAAAGGGATCCGCGGCACAGCTTTCATTAGGGGCTCAGCAAAGTCGAGCAATTCACGGGTGCTTAACAGCGGCCCCGAGGCACAATTCTAACGGTTCGCAGCAGCTTGATAAGGACAGGACGTTTCTCGTCGTTTCAGGTCCTTTACTGATCCTGATATTGTTCACCGCTGACGTGTTCCATCCACTCGACAACCTTGCCGTCGAGCTTTTCCTGAATGGCGATGTGCGTCATGGCGGTGGCCGGCGTGGCCCCGTGCCAGTGCTTCTCGCCGGGCGCAAACCAGACGACATCACCCGGGCGGATTTCCTCGACTGGCCCGCCCCAGCGCTGTGCCCTGCCGCAACCGGCGGTTACGATCAGGGTCTGACCGAGGGGATGCGTATGCCATGCAGTCCGAGCCCCTGGTTCAAACGTTACGTAGGCCCCCTGAACCAATGCCGGATCGGGCGCCTGAAATAGAGGATCAATTCGTACCGTGCCAGTGAACCACTCTGCCGGTCCCTTGGCGGAAGGTTGTGTGCCGTTTCTTTTGATTTCCATCTTTTCACTTTCCTTGCTGATCGCTGAATCAACTCACTTCGGTGTCTTATTCATCCACATGCGCCACGTGATCGGCCCGGCCTCCTTATCGCTCATCTGGCGGCCTGTCAGCTTGAGCGCCAGCTTGATCTGGCCATGATGGTAGCCCTCATGCCAGACCATGTGCTGGAGCAGGAGGATCGGGTGGTCATAATGAAGGTCCATGTCGCGGCCCGTTTCCAACCTGCTCTTTACTGCGTCCCGCACCGCCTTGGCGCTGTCGTTCAGCATCTGTGCGATGTGGCTGCGGTCACGCTCGGCCATCCATTCTTTCCCGGGCATCTTTCTGGCGAACTCGGGGGCGTCCTCGGAGACGAACACCAGCCGCACATAGTGGATGTGCATGAACATCTCAGCGACGGATGGGCTACCCTCCGCAGCTCTGGCCTCCAACCCGCCGTGCGGGATGGCGCGGAGAAGGTTGACCAGAATTGTATTGTTCCGGTCCCATGAGTCGAGCAGAGCGGCGAGCAAGCGTTGGTCCGGCGCGTCCGGCATGTCCCTCGTTTGTTGATACGAAGATTGCGACGAATTCTGTATAAGCTTACTGCTTAGCGCCCCGGTCTGAAGTCGTTCAGTCAAACTCAATCTCCCTGTCTCCGACCCCGCCTGAACCGATACGCACTCCCCCATTGCGTCAAACCTCAGGCTTTAGTTTTACGCGGGATTACTTTGACTGTCGCGGCGCGCGCCTGGGTGCCGATCATCGGCTTGAGATAGGGGCTACGCTTGTATTTCGCTTTGTAGGCGTCGTCAATGCGGTCGTTGATCTTTCCGTTGGCCGGCTCGAAGGTGACTTCCTTCGTGATGCCGGCGGCAGTGATTCTTCCGGCCTTCTGCTGTACCGCGGCCTTGTACCAACGAGAGTTCTTTCCGTTATACGCGCGCACGTAGAGCGCGTCGTCAACCACGACCGACCAAATCCACGTTGGCGTGCCGTACGTCTTCCCGTCTTCGCGGAAAGGTGAGATGTGCAGGTCATCGGTCTCAGCAATCTTACCCAGTTCTCCCATGGGCCATGTGGCCATCGTGTCCTCCTCTAACGTCTCTTTTCGTCATATGACCTCAGGGGCGGAGCAGCGTCTTGATCGCGCGGCGCTCATCCATTGCGCGGTAGGCCTCTGCTACCTGATCGAGAGACAGAGTCAGGTCAAACACCCTGCCGGGGTTGATCTTGCTCTTCCATACCAGATCGATCAGTTGGGGGAGGAAGCGGCGCACCGGGGCGGGGCCACCGTGGAGATGGACGTGGGCGTAGAAAAGCTCTTCGCCCTTGAACTCAACCCCGTGCGGGACGCCGACGTAGCCTACATAGCCGCCACGGCGAGTGGAGCGGATCGCCTGCATCATCGACTCCTGTGTACCGACGCACTCGAGAGCCGAGTCCGCACCAATTCCGTTGGTCAGTTCTTTGATTCGTTCCACGCCTTCATCACCGCGCTCCGTCACGATGTCGGTCGCGCCGAACTCGCGAGCGAGCTTCTGCCGCGATTCGTGACGGCTCATCGCAATGATCCGCTCAGCGCCCATCTGCTTGGCGGAGAGCACTCCGAGGAGGCCGACCGCGCCGTCACCAACGATCAAGACTATCTTGCCCGGCTTGACGTTCGCAGCATCCGCGGCAAACCATCCGGTGCCCATGACATCGGAGAGTGACAGCAAGCTGGGAATCATATCCCCCGGGGGAACCTCCGGGGTAGCCACCAGGGTGCCATTGGCGAGTGGCACGCGCAGCAGCGGCGCCTGCGCCGTGCCCACGAACTCCGCGTGCTGGCAAGAGGATTGGTAACCGATCTGGCAGTTGGGACAGGTGTTGTCGGAGGCGAAGAACGAGCCGACGACAAACTGGCCACGCTTGATGGAGGTGACTGCGCCACCGACCTCCTCAACGATGCCGCAGTACTCGTGCCCCATGGGAGTCGGCTGAGCAATGGGTTGGATGCCGCGGTACGGCCACAGGTCCGAGCCGCACACGCACGTAGCCGAGATTTTGATAATGGCATCTGCCGGCTTGATGATCTTCGGCGTTTCGCGCTCTTCGAAACGCACATCTCGCGGCCCGTAAAGAACGGCTCCTCGCATGGTTGCATCCTTCCTTCAGCGTTTGTGTTGCCGCATGTACCGCAGTGGCCCTTAGTTGTGCTCCCAGGCAACCCTCCAGTGTTCCTCCGGGCTAGTCGACTTCACAATGAGCTGGTTGCCCGTGAACTCAAATGCGCGCGGCAGGTCTCTGCCGACAAGACTCCGCACCAGCGCGCCCTCAACGTGAAACGTGAAGGTGTGAGTGCTCTCGTCGATCTTATACGTGGCAAAGGAAGCCTCGTAGCCGCCCTGCGCATATTGCACCGGCGCAGCGTTAATCGCTGCTTTTGAGTTCGTGGCTGGATTCCGGTACATCACCTGGACGGAGATATGGCCGTCGCGCGTGTAGGCAAGCAGTCCAGTACAATCCGCCCTGTGAATTTTCCCGTCTGCGCCTTGCTCTTCGAGCCAAGCCAGCCGCGACCCTCCGAAGAACCGGCTTCGGATGCTGTCATTTCCTCTGCTGTTCTGGCTGCGGGACAGTGTGGCGATCCCGATAACCAAATAGACTGCGGCGAGTACGAGCAGTTTCTTCATGTTCGCCTCCTCGTCGGCAGTAAGGCCGGAACCGGCTTAGAGTCCGGTCATTTTCTCTAAGCGCTCCGGATACCGCGCTCCTTCCACCTTGATCTCCGACGCGGCGTCGTCAATGTCTCGCAAATCTTCGTTCGTCAGTTGGATTGACACTGCTCCGATGTTCTCATCCAGGCGGTTCAGCTTCGTTGTGCCTGGGATCGGAACGATCCACGGCTTTTGCGCAAGCAGCCAGGCCAGCGCGATTTGCGCCGGAGTCGCGTTCTTGCCCTTCGCAATCGCGTCCAGTAAGTCAATCAGTCCCAGGTTCGTCTTCAGAGCGTCAGGCGTAAAACGAGGCAGAGTGCTGCGGAAATCGGTGCTGTCGAACGTCGTGCTGTCTTTGATCGCTCCCGTCAGAAATCCCTTGCCCAGGGGGCTGTAGGGCACGAAACCAATCCCGAGTTCCTCCAGTGTGGGGATCACTTCCAGTTCCGGCTTCCTCCACCACAGCGAGTATTCGCTCTGCAGCACACTCAGCGGCTGGACGGCGTGCGCGCGCCGAATCGTCTTGACGCCTGCCTCCGACATGCCGAAGTGCTTGACTTTGCCGGCTTGGATCAGTTCCTTCACCGCGCCGGCGACATCTTCTATGGGCACGTCGGGGTCAACCCGATGCTGATACAGCAAGTCAATGACATCAACCTTCAACCGCTTAAGCGAGCCTTCGACGGCCTGCTTGATGTGTTCGGGCCGGCTATTCAGACCTGCCGCTCCCGGCCGATGATCGCTGCCACTCAGATCGAACCCGAACTTGGTGGCAATCACCACTTTCCCGCGAAAGGGAGCGAGCGCCTCGCCTACGAGTTCTTCATTCGTGAACGGACCATAGACTTCGGCGGTGTCGAAGAACGTGATCCCGCGGTCCACTGCGGCATGGAGCAAGTTAGTCATCTCCTGCTTGTCTTTGGGCGGCCCATAGGAAAAGCTCATTCCCATGCAGCCAAGGCCGAGAGTTGAGACTTCCAAGTGACTTTTTCCAAGTTTGCGCTTTTGCATGCTTGCTCCTCCCGTCATCACTAGCGTGCATTGTGACGCCGCCGGTAATGATTTCGATGTCTCAACACTACCGCCCCGCCGCGGGTGAGCGGTATCCTGATCCTTCCTATTTATTGCCTATTCCTCTCTGTATGCGAAAAATCACTGGCATATCCGAAGCCCCGACGGTTATCTTGGACAAAGGACGAAGGGAACCCTACCGTGATGAAAGCGGCGCGGAAAATTGCCCCCTCTCTATCAAATCGGGCGCGCGAATTGCGCGCTGAACTGGCTCGCAAGATTGCCTCGTTCATGGGCTCCGAACAGAATCGTGCAACCGACATTCCGGGTGTGATGCTCCACCGGCGGACCGCTCCGACCGCTCCTTGTTCAGCCACCTACGAGCCCGGCATAACCGTGATGGCTCAGGGACGAAAGCGGGTAGACCTGGGGGGAACCACCTTCATCTACGGTGAGTCGCGATACCTGCTGACTGCCGTGGATCTACCCATCGTCAGCCAGATCATCGAGGCCAGTGTGGAAGTACCTTGTCTTGCGATGTCGCTGAAACTCGAGATGCCGGTGATTCGGGAACTTCTCAGTCGGGAGGAGATTCAGCTGCCTGAGGCGCCGCCTGACAGTCCTGCCATGGCAACCGGTGAAGCCACAGTGGAATTCCTCGGTGCGTGCTGCCGGCTCCTGGACCTGCTGGATACTCCGCAAGACATTCCTTTTCTGAGCGGCCTGATTCAGCGCGAGATCATTTACCGGATCCTTCGCGGGCCGGAGGGAGTGCGCCTTCGAGCGATTGCAACTCTGGGAGATCAGAGCCACAGGACAGCAAAAGCAATTGCATGGATCAAGGCAAACTACGCCAAGCCACTGCGGGTGGAAGATCTCGCACAAATCTCGGGCATGGGCCTCTCCACGCTGCACCATCATTTCCGCGCGCTGACCGCCATGAGTCCTCTTCAGTATCAGAAGCAGCTTCGGCTGCAGGCGGCACGTGGGCGCATGCTCGTTGACGGCCTGGACGCCGCCAGTGCGGCCTTTGAGGTTGGATATGAAAGCGCCAGCCAATTCAATCGCGAATACAGCCGCCTCTTCGGCCAACCGCCCAAGCGGGATATTCGGACTCTCCGCTCGCCAGACGCACTCCCCTTGGAGTCGGTCAGTAATCGGCAAAGCGCGAACTGATCGCGCCCACCCAGCAAAGGGAGAGCAACTGAAAGACGAGCCTTGCGACTTTGGGGACTTTGTTCCCTCTGAACCCAGCTAGGAGCAAGCCATCATGACGACGCATCGTGCCTGGTTCTCGGCAATTTTTCTAGCGATGGTTACCGCCGGATGGACAGCGGGTCTTCATCAAACCGACAGCCTTCCCCCGGAAGCTGACCACATCCCAGCACTAATCAACACTTGCCTGATTACCGGCAATGTGAAACGACTTGTGGATTTTTACGAACCCGTCTTGGCCCTGAGAGCGAAGTGGTCCGGCAAAGACTATGCCGAATTCCCGACCGGCGTAGGAGTGCTGGCGATTTTCTCGGACGAGGCTCAAGAGAAGTATATTCCCGGCTCAGCGGAAGGGGGAAAGAACAAGAGTATGATCCTGGAATTCAGGGTCGCGGACGTTGATCAGCAATATCGAAGACTGCAGGACTCGGTGAAAACCTGGGTCAAGCCGCCTACCACCCAGCCCTGGGGAATTCGTTCGATCTATTTCCGTGACCCCGACGGAAATCTGGTCGATTTCTACACTCCGCGCAAAGTTTAACAACGCGCCTGGCAATCAATCGCGGTTCGCCCCGGAACTTTCCGGCCCGGAAGTCGGCTTCGGATAAGTTTCGCTACATCAGTTGGACTCCGCTTTTTAGCCGCCCAATGGCGAGCTAACCGCCACGGGGGCCCGACCCTCCATTTGGGTTATCCTGATGCAGCCAGGTACGATTCACCCATCCCATGGGATTCTCCGATTTTCACGGCAATGCCGACGTAATTCGCCGCCTGCGTGAAATGCTCGCTCGCGAGCATTTTCCCCAAGCAGTGATTCTCGCCGGCCCCGCAGGCTCCGGCAAGTACACGCTTGCACTTATGCTGGCCAAGGCCATGAACTGCCTGGAGCGGCCGACCACCGACGGCCTGCCCGATTTCTGCGGCCACTGCGCCAACTGCACGCGCATCGCGCAATCAGAGGATCTGGAGGCACGCTGCGCAGAAGCCGTCGAGGCGCGCGAAAACCTGCGCGACGCTGACAAGCGCGAAACCCGCCTGTTCGTGCAGACCCACGCCGACGTTCTGATCATCCCTCCCGACCCGCCACAGCTGATGATCAAAGTTGACCAGGTGCGGCGTGTGATCGGAACCATTTACTTCCGGCCGGCTGAGGCCCGCGAGAAGGTTTACATCTTCACCGATTCCGCCTTCATGAAAGAGGCGGCCAATTCGCTGCTCAAAGTTCTGGAGGAGCCACCCGAGTTTGCCACTATTTTTCTGCTGGCCGATAATCCCGGCGAGTTGCTGCCCACCATCCGCTCGCGCTCAATGATCGTGACATTGGGCCCGCTTTCCACCCAAGAAATCGTGCAGTATCTCGCCCAGCAGCGCCCGGAGTGGAACGCGAAGCAGCGCTCCCTCGTGGCTCGGTTGAGTGGAGGCGCGATAGGACGGGCCCGCAGCTTCGACCTGGCTGCCTATGCCGCCTCCCGCTCCCACGCGCTGACCATCCTGAACTCCGCCGCCGGCGGAGCCGACCACAGCGAACTCTTCAAAGTGACGGAAACTTACCGCGCCGGGGCCGAGGGCCGCGACAAAACCGAAACCCTGCTGCGCACACTCTACTCACTGCTGGAGGATCTGATGGTTCTGAAGTCGGGAGCTCCCGAACTGGTGCGCAATGTTGATCTTCAATCGGAACTGAGCAGGCTCGCAGAAGCCGCCGACTTCGATTGGATCGCCCTGGCTTCCGACCGCCTGGCTGAGGTTGAACGTGGCATGCGGCGCAACCTGTTGCGGTCGCTGTCGCTTGACGCCTTTGAGGCAGCGCTGGAGCGGTGAGTACGGACCACCCAGCAGTCAGCATTCGCACTTAGCATTTGGCCGTCTGGGGACAGTCAACGAGCCGTCGCGACAACGTATTGGGGCCAAATGCTAAATGCCAAGCGCCAAGTGCCGATTCTGGCCGAAAGCTGAGTACTGACCGCTGTCCGTCCCACATCGGCCAAATTCCCCGATCTGGCCCGCTGGTTTTGCCCAACGTTGCAGAGGGCATTGTCAGGGCTTTGCCTGTTGTGCTAGCTTAGTTACCACTCACGCCCTTAGGAGTATCCACAATCACAGCGCTGCGCCGTGTTGTGGCCCGCGTAAATTAAGCGTGTCAGGCAGGTGGTCTGCATGAAAGACACAATTGAGTCCCTTCCAGCCGAACGGACACTCGAACCTGGCTTCTCCAACCGCAAGCTGATCCGGCCCACCCTGGCCCGACCGGAGCACAACCATGGGCAGCCCAATGACCGCCGCGAACGTAGCGACCGGCCCGACCGCGGAGATCGAGGCGATCGTGGCGACCGCAATGACCGCCCCGCCGCCGCCCGCAAGCAGGCCCCGCCCGAGCAGACCAATGCCGAAAGTTTCTACTACCAGAAGCAGATGCAGTCGAAGACCCCCGTCGTGGTGGTGCTGCATGACGGCGAGGAAGTGCACGGCGTGATCGAGTGGTATGACAAGAACTGCATCAAGGTAAACCGCACCGGCGCTCCCAACCTGATGATCTACAAACCCGCCATCAAGTACATTTTTAAAGACGAAGAAAACGGAAGGAAGTAGTCGTTAGTCCTTGGTCGTTAGCGCGATCGGACGACGAACGCCTGTTTCTTTTGAGACGCGTTACGGCTTGGTCGTGGGCCACCACCCGACCGGTGCGCATGTCTTCAACTCCCTTCCGCACCAGGATGTATATCGTGGTCCCCGAGGATGTCGCTCATAGACCTCCAACAACGACGCGAAATCCGCTTCCTACAACTTCGGCAGCACAATCCCTTTCTGCGACTGATATTTTCCCTTGCGGTCGGCGTAGCTGATTTCGCACACCTCGTCCGACTGAAAGAAAATAATCTGGCACAGGCCTTCATTTGCGTAAATACGCGCAGGCAGGGGCGTGGTGTTGGAAATTTCGAGCGTTACAAAGCCTTGCCACTCCGGCTCGAAAGGCGTCACGTTCACGATAATTCCGCAGCGGGCGTAAGTGCTTTTGCCCACGCAGATGGTGAGCACGTCGCGCGGAATCTTGAAGTACTCCACTGAGCGCGCCAGGGCAAACGAATTCGGCGGCACCACGCAGCACTCTGCGCGGACCGTCACGAAAGAGCGCTCGTCGAAGTTTTTCGGGTCCACCACCGTGGAATTCACGTTGGTAAAGATCTTAAACTCGTCGGCCACGCGCAGATCGTATCCATACGAGGAGAGCCCATAGGAAATCACGCCATCCCGCACCTGCTTTTCGGAAAAGGGGTTAATCATGTCGTGTTCCAGGGCGTTCTTGCGGATCCAGCGGTCACTCTTGAGCATGAGGCTCCTCTTGGGGAGAAATTTTGGTAATTGGGAAAATGCGTAATTGAGTAATTGAACTGCGCGGGTTCCGGAGCTTCAATTTCGCCGATTACTCAATTACACAATTACAAAATCTTGTTTGGCTGGTGTCCTGTCATCTTACGGGACTCGCCGTACCGTTGACAATCTCCCCTATCTCCCATAGCATCAATGACTTGGTGGGCAATTCCAGAACTCCGCCGCTCGGGAGCCGCTTGTGATTAAGCTGGACATCATCAACGAAGTGGTCAACAAGACCGGCATTACCAAAACCAAGGCCGAACTGGCCGTAGAAACCGTTTTCGAAAGCATGAAGCGCTCGCTGGCCAGGGGCGACCGTATTGAACTGCGGGGATTTGGCGTTTTTAATGTGCGTCCGCGTAAGACCGGGATAGGACGCAACCCGCGCACCGGTGCCGAAGTCTCTATTCCACCGGGGAAAGCTGTAAGGTTCAAGCCGGGCAAGGAGTTGCAGTCCATAGATTAAAAGTTGGCACGGGCAGTCCTGCCCGCGTGACGTTGTTCGTGATTCGGTCGCAGACAGCGATCCGTTGTAACAAGTTGCCAGCGAGACGCCGAGCGCTACCAGAACACCCCCGTTACCCTCATGGCTGATCCCACTTACTCGCTTCCACCTATCGCAGAGGCGCAGCGCAGCGTGCAAGTGCTGGTAGTGCATCCCTGGAGGCAAGGCTACTGGCTGCACGTGCTGCTCTTGCTGCTCACGTTTTTCACGACACTGGTAGTCGGGGCGCGGATCGAATACAACTTCCAGCACAACCTGCCGGCGTTTTATGAAGGCGATGACAGCCTGGCGTTTTTTCCCGCCGTCTGGGCTCTCGAACCGTCGCACCTATTGATGGGAGTTCCTTTCTCGCTATCGCTCATGCTGATTTTGCTGGCCCACGAAATGGGGCATTACCTTTATTGCAAGCGTTATCAAGTGTGGGCCACATTGCCGTTTTTCATTCCCTTCCCAACTTTGTTCGGAACGCTGGGTGCATTCATTCGTATTCGCTCCCCCATTCGCTCGCGCGACGCTCTGTTCGATATCGGCATCGCCGGCCCAATCGCCGGGTTCGTGGTGGCTTCGACAGTATTGTGGATTTCGTTGGGACTGTCGCGGGCGCCCGCGCCCCATTTCGCCAGCGATGCCGTCCAGCTGCACTATCCGCTGATTTTTTATGTCATGCACGCGATGCGGGCGGGCTTGTTGCCGCACGGAATTGACGCAGCGCCCTTGACGCGAGTTGCACTGCATCCCATGGCGATCGCCGCATGGATTGGCATGTTCGCCACCGCGCTCAATTTGCTCCCCGGCGGACAACTCGACGGCGGCCACATCGTATTTTCACTGGCGCCGGATGCGCATCGCACAGTTTCGCGCCTCACCATTCTCGCGTTGGTGCTGATGGCTTATACCAGTTGGGCCGGCTGGCTGCTTTGGGCAGCTCTCCTGGCCATTAGCGGGATGCGGCATCCGGTAGTGCCGCGCTGGCCCGAAGCCGGCCGCGGACGCCGCGCCCTCGCGGTTTTCGGGTTGCTGATGCTGATGCTTACGTTTGTTCCTGCGCCGGTGGCGAATTCCTCACTGCCGGAGACGGTGCGAACGATTCGCCAGCAGATGCGCCAGTAGGATTTTCCGGGCCATCGCGCGCCCCCCCGCGCCTTCCTTCGCGCCCTTCATGTTCGGCAGTGGTTATTGCTCTTCCAGTCGTAGTAAACCCCGATTGACCACAAGGAGAGGAAGGCTCACAGAGGAAAATAAAAAACACAACTTCAATCCTCCACCACCCTCGCCGTCATTTCATCCGCCGGCTCACTCCCGGTCATGGCCTGGGCGACAATCAAGCGTCGAGCCTCAACCCGTATCTTAGGCAAGGTGAAGCCAAACCAAGCGGCGCCGCCCAGGCACGCCACCGCGCCCAAGGCCACGGTCCGAGGCGCGCCAATGCGCTCCGCCATCGCCCCGCCGAGCAGCGCGCCAAACGGCGCCATGCCCATAAACATCATGGAGTAAACCGCCATCACCCGGCCGCGCAGCTGGTCCGGCACCATGGCCTGAATCAGCGTGTTCGAGGACGACATCTCCAGCATCATGCAAAATCCCACCGGCAACAGCAGCCCAGCCGAAAGCCAGAACCAGCGCGAGTAGGCAAACAGCACGAGGAAAACGGCGAAGCCGGCGCAGGAAATAGCAACCCAGCGGCCCAGCCCGCGCACCCCGGTGCGAGAGGCCAGAGTAAGCGCGCCCAGCAACGCGCCGACTCCGGTAGCACCCATCAGAATGCCCAGTCCACGCGCCCCGCCGTGCAGAATGCGGTCGGCGAAAACCGGCATGAGCACGGTGTAAGGCATCGCCACCAGACTCACCAGCCCAAGCAGTATCAGCAAGGATCGAATGGGCGCGGTTTCCCGCACGAAACCAAAGCCTTCGATGATGTGCGCTAGCGGTGAAGCCCCCGCCGCCAGCGCCGTGGGCCGCGGCACCTGCATCAGAAACAGGCCGATAATAACTGCAATATAACTGGCGCCATTCACGAAGAAACACCAGCCTTCGCCAATGCGGGCCACCAGAATTCCGGCGATCGCCGGGCCAATGATGCGGGCGCCATTAAACATCGAGGAGTTCAGCGCGATGGCATTGATCAGGTCTTCCTTGCCCACCATGTCTACGAGAAATGCCTGGCGGGCCGGAATGTCAAAGGCGTTGACTACGCCCAACAGCGCGGCCAGCACGAAGATTTGCGGCACCTGCACCTTCCCCGTGAGCGTCAATCCGGCAAGAATTAACGCCAGCACCATCGAGGCCGCCTGTGTCGCAATCACCACTTGGCGGCGGTTGTGGCGGTCGGCAACCATGCCGCCCAGCGGCGCAACCAGAAAAACTGGAATCTGGCTGGCGAAGCCGACCGCTCCCAGCTGAAGTGCCGAGCCGGGCAAGCGATAGACAAGCCACGATTGGGCCACAGTCTGCATCCAAGTGCCGATGAGGGAAATGAGTTGTCCACCGAAGAAGAGCTGGAAATTGCGGTAGCCGAGGGCGCGCAGCGTCACCGGTAAACCACCCGCGCGGCCTGGAGAGATGGAAGCGGAAATCTCCGGTGTAAAAGGACTTTCCGCTGGGGTCTCTTCATTCATGCGAAGTGTTTCCTGTCTGGATGCTACGCCCGGTGTTCGGCGAAACAGTCCACTTAAGCTGTGGAAATCCAGTCACCAACTTGTAACTTCCCAGCGAGTGCAGGTTGGGATAGAGTCAGTAAACATTGGCAGGCCCGGCGGGCTTGTGTTGCTCTCTTTCCCCCTCAGTATAAAAGCGACGCCTTGGCCGGAACGAAACGAGAGGCCGTACTCGTTACTGCGGTTATCTCATTTCCCTGCATGGGCGCCCCTTCGGAGGAAATATGAACTCAGGCCCGGTCCGACTCGAGCGCAGGGCAGCGCAGCGCTTCGATTTTCAGCTTCCTCTCACCCTGCGATGGTCTGGTGGCGAACACAGCGGCTGCGGTTTTACCCAGGACCTGAGCTCCCGCGGAGTTTTTTTCTACACCGATTCTCCTCTCGCTCCCGGCGATGCCGTTGAAATCGTGCTGGTGATGCCTTCCGAGATTACGCTAACTGAGAACACTCGCGTGCGCTGCCAGGGGCGGGTGGTGCGTGTGGCTGATCCTGCCGTAGGCAGCAAGAGCGGCGTAGCGGTACAAATCGAAACTTACGAGTGTCTGCCGGATGCGGTTTCTCCGGCTAAGGTTGCGAGCGAACTCGACCGGGTCTCGGGGCTGCACGATAAGCCGGCGGAGGATGGATCCAGAGCTGGCTTGCACCCTGTTCTCTCGTAAGGCTTGCGCCGCAAGTTCAACTGTGGAATTCTCGGCCTTAGCGGGACCCTTGCTGGGCGCTGCTTGCGGCCGATGGCGTGCCCCTTGCAATCGGCCCTGATTCGCATAGAATGGGATGTAACACAGCCTCCCCCGGGCCGGACTTTCGAGTTCCGTTTTGCGTTCCTGCAGGCGTAGCGGCTTGGAGTTATTGTCTTTATGGAAGCCGGCTTCGGTACCAAAGTCACTTGGCGCGGAATGCGCCGACCCATAACATTAGTAATCGCTGCAGTTACTGCACTCTCATGGGGTTGAACACATGCACGGCGTAGCAGTGGCGTTGTTAACTGAGGACAAAGAAAGGCTTACGGTGCTGCGGCATCGCCTGGAGAACAGCCAGGGCGGGCGCATCGTGTTCAGTTATGCTGGCTTCCCCAGCGCTCCCAGCGATCCCATTCTTCACCAGATGGAAGACGTCCGCACCGAAGTGGTCCTGGTGGACATTGATCCCCGCAACGAACAGCGCGCTCTGAACGCCATTCAGTTGATCCGCGGCAACAACGGGCAGATTACCGTCTTCGCCGTCGGCGAGATGAGCAATCCGGCGTCCATTGTGGCTGCCATGCGGGCCGGGGCAATTGAGTATCTGGAGCGCGGCGCGGCGCCCGAGGCCGTGTCCGAAGCCTTGGTGCGCTTTGCCGCCACCCGGAACAAAGCACGCGCCTCGTCCGGGCGCGCGCGGGTCTTCACTGTGACCAATGCCAAAGGCGGCGCAGGTGCGACCACAGTGGCTGTGAATACCGCGATCTCTCTGCAGGAAAGCCACGGCAGCGTGCTTCTGGTTGACTTCGCCCCGCTCGGCCACGCTGCTCTGCATTTGAATCTGCGGCCAGCCTTTGGAGTATTCGACGCTCTGCAGAACCTGCATCGCCTGGACGCATCGCTGTTGGAGGGGTTGCTCACTCCGTACAAGGGAGGCCTGCAACTTCTGGCTGCTCCGCAGCAGCCCTTCACTGTAGCGCCCACCTCCGCCGAACTGGCACGATTGTTCGATCTGCTGGTGGCCCACTTCCGTTTTGTGATCGTGGACTGCTCCAACCGTGTGGATCAGACTGCGCGCCTCCTCTGCGAACTCTCCAATGCCGTGCTTATGGTGGCGCAGGCCGACGTGGTTTCGTTGTGGAGCGCGGGCCGCATGCGCACGTTTCTGGAAGAAGGCGCTGGCCGCGACCGGGTGCGGGTGGTGCTGAACCGCTACAAGAAAATTCCCGGCTTCGGCGACGAGGACATCGAAAAGGCCACTGACTGCAAGCTCCTGTGGAAGCTGCCGAACAACTATCAAGCCACCGCTCCGGCGATTGACAAGGGTATTCCGGTTTCCGTGCAGGATGGCACCGACATCGGCCGCTCCTTTCGCGCCCTGGCGGCCGCGCTAGCCAGCGCCGCCCCCACCGCCGAAGGCGCGCTCGATCTCGTCTACCAGCACGACAAAACCGACCGCAAAAAGAAGGTTGCGGGCCGCCTTCTGATCTCGCCGCTGCGCGCAGGCCAATAAACACTCGCATCCGCGGGCCTTTCCGCATCTGCTTCAAATTGTCTTCCTGAGCAAAACAGAGACCCTGCGCTGCGGGCCTACATCCGTCAGGGCGGCTCCCTCCGCAATTTTCCTGGCCAAGAGCAACAACACCTTGGCGGCATGAATCGCGCTACCACCCGGCTCGTGGCAGAATGATTTCCATGGCGGAGCGGGGTTCCAGCACTACTGCCCTTGGCGTAGCGGCTTTGCGGGCGGCGCACCAGTTAGTGGATGGCGAGCCGAAGATCCTCGACGATGGGGTGGCGCTGCGAATCTTGGATGCGCAGGCGCTGGAGCATATTCGCAGCCGGCCTGCCGCACTGAGCGCGCCGTGGGTGCTCGGGTTGCGCTCGCATGTGGTCTTGCGCAGCCGGTATGCGGAAGACCGTCTGGCCGAGGCCGTGCAGCGCGGCCTGCGGCAGTATGTGAGCCTGGGCGCCGGGTTCGATACTTTTCCTTACCGGCAGCCGGAGTGGGCGCGGGTGCTGCGCATCTTCGAAGTGGACCATCCCGCAAGTCAGCGGGCAAAGCGGGCGCGGCTGGAATCGGCGGGGATTGAGATTCCCGGCAATGTCGAGTTTGTGGCCATTGATTTCGAGCATGTTTCGTTGCGCGAAGGCTTGGCTGCGAGCCGGCTCGACCACAATCAGCCGGCATTTTTTTCCTGCCTGGGCGTTCTTGTTTATCTGACCGAAGCGGCGGCGGACGCGGTATTTCAGGTGGTGGCGTCGTTTCCTACGTCGAGCGAGATCGTCTTCACTTTTTCCGCTCCGGAGTCGGCGCTTGGGCCCAAAGAGGCCGAGCGCCGCGCGGCCATGGTAGCGATGGTAGAGAATATGGGCGAGCCGTGGCGTACGCATTTCGATCCAGAGGTACTACAGCGAAGGTTGAAGGAGCTGGGATTTTTGGAGATGTCCACACTCACGCCAGCGGAGGCAGAAGAGAAATACTTTCGTGGCCGCGAGGATGGGTTGCGTCCGCCTCGGCGCGGTCAGATAGCCAGGGCAGTCGTGGGGTAAAAGAAAATTGCCCGTGGCTGAACCTTCGGAAAACAATTTCCTTGTGTCACTCATTCCTCCCGATTTAGTGACTTCCATGATCCGTGCTTTTTCTGGAAGAATAGCAGTTCTCAGTTCTCAGTTCTCAGTTCTTCGTCTTGGATTCCGGCGAGGCGGGCGGCCATGGCAGCGATGTCGTGGGCGGCGCGGGGATGTGCCAGTCTTCCCGCTGCGGCGCTCATTTGCCGCAGGCGAACGTTATCTCCCAGTAGGGCGGAAATGGTTTCGACCAGCCAGACGTCATCCAACTTGGTTTCTTCCAGAACTACCGCGGCCCCGGCGCGCTCCAAGGCCTGGGCGTTGACGCGCTGGTGATCGTCAGCTGCACGGGGGAAAGGCACAAAGATGGCCGGCTTTGCCGCTGCGGTGATCTCGGCGACTGTGCTCGCTCCGGAACGGCAAAGCAGAAGATCAGCGCGAGCGAAGAACGCCGGCATGTCGTTGAGGAACGCTGAAACCTCGGCCGACGCGGCGGCGCGCTGGTAAGCGGCCTGGACCTCGGAAAAATCGCGCTCGCCGGTCTGATGGATGATGTGGATTTGAGACGTCTGCTTCAGCAGTTCGGGCAGGCACTGCATCATTGCCTGGTTGATGGCGTGCGCTCCCTGGCTGCCGCCGAACACCAGCAGTGTAGGCCGGGTGGCCGCGCTCTTGCCGGCAATCTCAAAAAACGCCTGCCTTACCGGAACGCCGGTGACCTCGGCGTGACGGAAATATTTGCCAGTCTCCTCGAAATGCACCGCCGCGGCGGAGGCCCAGCGTGCCACCACCCGGTTAGCGAAGCCTGGGACCACATTGGGTTCGAAGGCCAGCGTCGGGAGGCCCTTCATGATGGCAGCCAGCATCGCCGGACCTGAGGCGTAGCCGCCGACCCCGATCACAACATCCGGCTGGAATTCGGCGAGAATGCGGCGCGCCTCCCAAACGGCTGCGGGAAGTCCGAAGAACGTCTTGAGGCGGGTTTTCAGGGTCACGCGGTTCAGCGCGCCGACTTCGATGAGGCGTAGGGGAAATCCAGCGGCGGGTACGAGGCGAGTTTCAATGCCACGCGCGGTTCCCACAAACTGTACTTCGGCGCTGAACTGTTGCTTGAGTTCCTGCGCGATGGCGAGGGCGGGGATGACGTGTCCGCCGGTGCCTCCGCCCGCCAGAATCGCCCGCATGGGGTGACTATAAACTACGTCGGGTGTCAGCGTTTAGCGTTTGGCGTTTGGCACTTAGCATCTGGCCATTTGAGGGCTGAGTGCCAACTGCTAAGTACTGGCCTCCGTCGAAAAGCACTCGCGCTACGGAAGTTTGAAATTCAGCGTGGCTTGGGTTTGGATAGCGACGGGATGGCCGTTGACGTAGTAGACCTGATACTTCCATTGGCGCACTGCGGCAATCGCTGAGGTGGCAAGGACGGCGTTCCCGGAGAGCAGCTTCACGCTGTTGACGTCGCCGCTCGCGCTGATGTTCACCTGCAGGCGCACGCTGCCTTCCAGGTGTGCGTGCTTGGCGGCTTCGGGATAGATGGGCTGCACCTTCGTGGTCAGCAGTGCCTGCGAAACATCTTCGGACAAAACCGCCGGAGCCAGAGTCTGACCGGAAGGAGCCGAGGACACCGCGGCCGGGGGCGTTGCCGTATCCGGCGGGGCCGTTGCTGTGCTGGGTGGATTGGCGGCCGGACTCGCGACGGGCGCAGTCGTGGCACCCGAAGTAGTCGCAGCGGAATCAGGGCTACCCGGTACGGAATTGCCGGGGTTTGCGTCACTGGATGGCTGCACGGCCGCTGAGCTCTGCGGCGAAACAGCTGCGGCAGGCGCGGGATGGGCAGCCGAGGGGGCCGCGGTTTTGTTCAGGAAAGGCAGCGAGATCGCCGGATGGAACCGGACCCAGACGTAGTATCCACCGCCGGCCAAGACTAATACCAAGAGCGCCGCGATAAAGAAGTTTTTTCGGCTCTTGGCGGGATCGAAGTCCTCGACTTCTTCTTTGATTCCCAGCGAGGCAAAGCGAAGCGTTGACCCGGGGATTGCGGATTCCGGCACTGGAGCTGCCTTGCCTGCCGGTGGTTTGGCTGCGGAATCTTTGCTGGCAGCCGCCGGAGCCGCAGCGGGTTCGGTTGCGGGCTTTATTGCCTCTGGCTGCGCCGCTGGTGCATCGTTAGGAATGGGAACAGGCGCAATGGTGGCGCCGGGTTTGGGGGAAAGTTGTATCGCTGATTCTTCCTCCTTCGGGGTCCAAGCCCTTGCCTGCCGGCTGCTGAGACGCGCGCCGGACGCGGCCGCAGGCTGATCCTGTGAATCCGGAGCAGCGACGGCAGCCAGGCCGGCATGAACGGCCGGATCGTCCGATTCTTCCGCGACCGCTGCTGCCGCCGAAGCAACCTCGGGCTCGACCGATGGTTCGACGGGAACGGGAATTACAACCGATTTGAACACGGGGGCGGCTACCGGTGGGGCCGCCATTTCGAAATCTGCTGCCGCGTGTGCGGTCGCTGCCTGGGCCAGGGATATGGGCAAGGAGAGCGGAACTGCCGGCTTCTGAGGCTCACCGGGCCTCTGCGCTTCGGCTTTGCGCAGCGCACCACGCGCCAGCCGCAACGTGCTTTTTGCCTGCTCGACGCTAATCGGCTTGGTCAGGACCAGGCTTGCCCCGGCGCGAAAGGCATGTGCGATCGCGGCCTGTCCGGTAGTGACTGCCACGGCGACGGCGTCACTATTGAAGTCAGAGTTACGCGCGCTCTTGAACAGAAGCGTTCCGTTCTGCTCGTCTTCGCAATCTACCAGCAGGAGGTCGAAGCGCTGCGCCAGCAGAGTCTTGACCGCGGCAAAGGGTTCGCTCTCCGGCTCCACGCTAAAGTCCAGTTCGTCAAGGACCTGCATGAGCACACGGGCAGTTTTCTCGTCTCGGTAAAACAATAGAGCCTGGTAGCTCATGGTATAAGGGCCATCGTAGGAACTAACGGATCACCCAGCAAGTTACCGAGGTACTTCTCAACCTCAGGGCAGCAGATTGACATTGGTGAGGGAACCGAGGCTTAGGAATAAATTGTCGACAATGGTGCACATGCGATTTCCTCTGTGGCTGAAGGTCGGATGGACGATGTGGGTGCTGGTGTGGGCGCCGGTGTATTGGAAGCAATACGGTGCGCAGAACTTTTTGTTCTTTTGCGATCTGGGGAATTTTCTGATTGCCGTTGCGTTGTGGTCCGAGAGCCGCCTCATATTCTCCTGGCAGGCCGTAAGCCTGCTCCTGTTTCAGACACTGTTTGTAGTTGATCTGCTCTCGGCAGTGCTGACCGGAAAGCACTTGATCGGTGGAACGGAATACATGTTCGATGGCGGCATTCCGCTTCCGGTGCGGCTGCTCAGCCTGTTTCATGTGGTGACGCCGCCCCTATTGCTGTGGGCCATCTGGCGGCTGGGGTATGACGAGCGCGGGTGGAAACTGCAGACCCTGACGGCCTGCGTGGTCGTGCCGATCAATTATTTCTGGCGGCCGCAGTACAACGTGAACTGGGCGCGGGGGCTTGTGCGGGAGCAGCACGTAGTGCCGGGACTGATTTATCTGGCGGCCTATCTGGTTGTGCTGCCGCTGCTGATCTACTGGCCGACCCATCTCCTGCTGCGATGGTGGGTGCGGCACTTTGCCCTTCCCAGGATGTGAGCGCCGAACTCCGTGGCCGGAAATGGAAACCTGGCCACGGAGAGCGCTGGGACATGGAAACTCCTTCGCTATCCCACACGCGAAAGGGCCCTGGCGGTCGCTTCGAGCAGCGCCTCCGCGCCGACCGGGCGGCCAGTGGCACGTTGCATCCAAAGATCCGGCGTGACCCGGCCCATCGTCACCATGCGCTCAACCTCGGGGCCGACGGAACCTGCCTTTTTCATCTGCTCTTCGATCTGGAACGCGATCAAGTGGCCGAGGGGATAGTCGGGCAGGTACAGAAACGCCTCGATCATGTGTGAATAAACGCCCAGCAGAATTACGTCGCGCTTGTGGAACAGTGGTGCATAGTAGCTGTTCCAAATCTCTTTGGCGATGTGCAGGGTCGCAGCCTTCAGTTCCTGCGGCGTGGCTTGCGGGTGATCGTACATCCAGTGCCAGACGGCCATATCCACCAGGGCGACGCCGGAAATTTCAAAGGTCCCCCAGAAATCGTTAAGCGTGCGCAGAGCTTCACTCGTAGCGTCGGATTTGTGCAGGCCGAGCATTTCGAGGTCGCGGCCCTGGAAGACGAATGCCATCGCTTCGGTGAAAGCCGTGTTGGGAACGCCTTGCAGCAGGGTGTGATCAACGTCGTTGAGCGAGAGCGTCTGCTCAACATTGTGCCCTAGTTCGTGCATGGCGACGTTGAAGCCTTTGTAGTTCATGCCGGTCTTTTCGACGCGGGTGCGAAGATGGGCTTTGGCTGAACGCATGGCGGCTCCCATCGCATGACCCGCTCCACGCCCCGGATCAACAACAACATTGGCCGCGACATAGCGCGCCCGTTCGGGAGAAAAACCGAGCTTCACCAGAAGATTCGGGATGTCTTGCTGGTAAGCCTGGGCGGTTGGATACTTCTTCGCGACAATTTCATCCAGTTGCGGCTCACTGTATTCGCTTCCCGGACGAAAGCCGCTGTACCAGATGTCGAACGCCTCCAAAGGCCGGCCCAGGCGCGACTCGATCAGCCGGGCAATCTGCGCCGCTTGCGGCGAAGTGAGCACCTGCACCAGCATCGCCTTGAAACGCTCTTCGGGAATTTCGCGGTCTTCGTCGAAGCGGCGGGCGATGTGAGTGGGAGCTGTGGGCGAATGCGGGTCAACCTTCTTCGCCGCAGCGAAGGTCTTCCAGAGCATCGAATAGCGCGTGTCGGGCTCGCGGTCCGCGCTGACCGTGGCCGGAATTGGAACGTCGGAGTCTCTTGCCGTCGCCGGCCGCACTTCGTTGGTGAAGGGTTCCCAATCCACAGCCGGGTTATCTACGACGATAGCCGGAATGGTCTGCGTGATGATGCGCTCCATCACCTGCTGAATCATCCGCTGCTTGGCGAGGCCTTTTTCTCTGTCAGCGTAGCTGGCTTTGATTTCGTCGCGCAAGTTCCAGTGGCTCAGCAGCCGGCTCTTGGGCGGAAACGGACGTTCGACCCTAGCGCCAGCCCCCGGCCGGCCCTCCTGCCGCTGCGCTGCCTGAACTAAGTGGTGCATCCAGATGTTGTATTCCGAAATGTAGCGTCCCGCTTCCGCTCCAGCCTGGCCGATCGCAAGATTCACTTCCGCAGGTATGCGCTTAGAAAAACGCTGGGCCAGCCGCACCTCGGCCCACTGGTGGCGGCTCCAGGCTGGCCCATTTTGTAGGCGTTCCTGCAGCGTGGTTAGCGGAAAATTCAGCAGCACCACGAAGGCCAATTTGTTCTGGAAGAAATCATCCCCAATGTGCGCCGAGGGATCGTAGCCGGCGAAAACTTCATCGAAGGGAAGAATCGGGCCGGCATCGAGATCAAGCTGCTGACGGAACTCGCGGCTGATTTCGAGCATATGGCCGTCGAGTTGCTCCGTCAGGTATTCGAAGCGGTTGAACAACGTATCGAGCGTGGCCTGGTCGCCTGCGAAATTGGTGCGGACAAATTCTTCGAAGGTAGCTGCATCGCCGTCATCCGCGCGCCAGAACTGCTGGAGTTGGTCTAGCCCACGCTGCAGACGAACGCGCTGCGGCTCGCCGTACCTCTCTATAAGTTCCATTTCCAGCCTGACGGCTCTCTCTCTTATTTCAGCCGGCTGTGCGCTGGCGGCCTCAATTCCGGACGTAATAGCAGTTGTCATCAGCGTTCTCTTTAAGCTTTCGCCGGCGATGTGGCGAGCCGCCACAATGCTCATAGCGGAGCAAAATTGGTGACGTCAGGCCACACACCGACAAAATTGTGTTCTGTTTCAGTATAGCTGTAATGAGAGAGAACGCGGATTGCTCGCCCGCTTGCGTCACCGCGCGCCAACTGCCAGTGTCGCCTGACTTCCATTCAGGGGGATGCGAACGTAGAAGGTGGTGCCTTTGCCGACTTCGCTTTCGAAGGTCAAACTGCCTCCGTGTTTTTCCACCACGATGGCGCGGGCCAGCGCCAATCCCTGTCCGGAGCCTCTGCCCGTTTCTTTGGTCGTGAAAAAGGGCTCGAAAATCCGCCCCTGGATGGGTTCTGGAATCCCCGCTCCGGTATCGCTGATGCTGATCACTGCCGAGTCGCCTTCCTGCCTGGTTTCGACGCGGACGCGGCCCTTGCTTCCGCTGTTCTTGACCACGTCGCCGATGGAGTGAGCGGCGTTGACCAGCAGATTAAGGAACACCTGGTTCAGATCGCCGATCTGGCATACCACCGGCGGCAGATCGCCAAAGACGGTTTCCACTTCAGCAACGTATTTGAGTTCGCTGCTGGCGACAACGATTGTGCTTTGCAGGGCGGCATTCAAGTCCGCCGCGGTCTTTTCTCCCCCAAGGTCCACATGGGAAAAGGTCTTCAGGGCCCGGACGATGGTAGCGACCCGCCGGATTCCGTCCAGCGTCTGATCTAGAGCGGCGGGAATTTCCTGGCGCAGGTAAGGTAGGTTCACTTTTTGTTCCGCCGCTTTTACCTCCTCGAGTAGCGTCGAAGGCACGGTGCCCGTGCAGGCGGTGGCTCGCATCTGAGCATATTTTTCAAACAGCTGATCGAGGCTGGCAAAGCTATCGCTCAGAAATCGCACATTGTCGCCTACGAACTGGATGGGCGTATTGATTTCGTGCGCAATTCCCGCGGCCAGCCCGCCCACAGCTTGCAGCTTCTGGCCGTGACGAAGTTCCACTTCCATACGGTTGTGTTCGGTGACGTCCCGAGCGGCCACCAGCACGGCTGAATTCCCGGCGAGGTCCACTGCATGACAATGGATTTCCACGTCGAGCAGTTGCCCATCCTTAGTGCGGTGCTTCCATTGACCGGGGCGGGTTTCTTCGGTTTGAGAATCCTCCAGGTTCCTCGTTCCGGCCAGGCTTGCCGGCGCGCGGATATCTTGAACCGTCATCGCAAGAAATTCTTGCTGGCTGTAGCCGTAGCGCTCAACTGCGGCGTCGTTCACCTCCAGGAATCGGAGGCTGGCAGCGTCGTAAAGCCAGATGGGGATAGGGATAGTGGCAAAGAGCTGACGAAAGTGTTCTTCACTGGCGTGGAGCGCTTCTTGTGTGCGAATACGCTGGATAAATTGCGCAATCTGCCCGGCCGCAGAGCCAAAGCTCTCGATCACCGCCGGGCTCAGTGTTCTACCGGCAAAAATCGCTACGGCACCCAGAACCTGGCCCCAACCACCAGGGGATGACCCGCGAACGCGACCATGCTGTGCCCCTCCGCCCAATCACGGTCCGGGCCTTGAAGATCGTGAAGCGCGTCGTTGCTGAAGCGAAGCTCATGAGAGCGCATGATCCGGCTAATTTCGGCCGCTCCGGCTAGCTCGCGGCCGCCGCTAATGTGGGAATCCAGACCAGCGCTAGCCAGCAATTCGGGCGCCGCAGCGGAATCGAGAGTCCAGACTTGCGCCAGGGCCGCATCCAAGTAGCGTACGAACGCCCCCGCACAGGCTTGCAACCCTTCGCGCAAGTCATTCGCCCGAGTCAAGTCTGCGCCAATGGCTGCTCCTAGCGAGGCCAGCCTGACGCTTTCCGCAAGTTCCGCGGTCCGTGCGCTCACCAATCTTTCCAGTTCCTCCTGCGAGCGCAGCAGAACTTCCTCGGCTCTCTTCGATTCCGTAATGTCTTCGGCAAGGCCGACGATTTGCGTCAGCTCTCCCGTCGCGTCGAACAGCGGAAAGTGACGGTTCCAAATCCACCGAGTATCGCCGTTACTCCTCAGCATTCGAAACTTGGTTTCGCCCCGGAGTCCGCGCCGTTGATTCTCCAGCATCGCATCAACGATAGCCCGGTCCTCGGGATGAACCGCTTCCGGCCACGAGTCGGGGCTGGCATTCATTCCTTGGGTCGAAACTCCCCAAACCTTTTCCAGCGCGGGGCTAAGATAGATAAATGCAGAGCTGTGAGCGTCCCGAACCCAGAAGAGCTGGTGAATATTTTCGGCGATATGGCGGAACTGAATGTCACTTTGTTGCAGCGCGTGCAGCATGGAGTTGATGGCCACTGCCAGCTTCCCGATTTCGTCCCCGCCGGTAACGCTGACCCGGTCGGAGAGGCTTTTCCGTTGGCCGATCTCGCCAACTTGAACGCTCAGGCCGGTCAGGCGGTTCAGAATGCTGTAATGCAAGAGCAGGAGCGTCACCAGTCCAAAAGCCACGCTTCCCACGCACAACGCCCCGAGGAGATAGTGCAGGCTGGAGATCCCCCGCTGGAAGACAATGCGGGCCATATCCACCTGGAGCATGAGAACGGGCTGGCCGTGTACGTCGCGAAGCAGGGAATAGCCATCCACGACATCGCGTCCCCGGGGTTCGACGAGGATTGCGGCGGGATCCGCATTCATCCAACGAAGTCGGGTTTGCGCTTGCGCGCCCGCCCCGGGAACAGGCCCAATGACAATCGCCGAAAGCGTCAATGCCTTCAGATCTGCTACCAGGTGTGCATCTAGGTTCCGGGTCATCACCAGCACGCCGCGCGCCGGCCCTTTGCGCTCGCTGGTCAGAATCGGACAAGCCGCAATCAGGACTGGCCCCTGCGGCAAGCGAAGGATGCCGGACTGGGGGCCCGGGGCGTGTTGTGCCCGTTGTACCCAGGGATCGGAAATCAGCAGAGAGCGGGTCGCCAGAAGGAAATCGGTTTGCTGCTTGGCGATAAAGTCATAGCTCTTGGAGAAGACCTCCTTGCCGCCGGTATCAATGAAGAGGACAGAGTTGATACTCAGGCCCTGCATTGCGCCATTTTCAAACTCCCTGCGGATATTTTCTGGTTTCGGATTCAGCATGAAAACGTACGCACGGTCCCAGGCGGCGTAGTCGTTGGCCGTGGCCGTCAAATCGGCGATGCTGTCGTCGAGCGCGCTCCGCGCGCGATCCACTGCCTGGCGAGTCTCCACCCGTTCGGCTTCCAGGAAGCTGCGCAACAGCAGAACCCTGGCGGCGGCATACAACATTGCTATGAGGCAGACGACGGTTAGAAACACGATCGCCAAAGTTTTTTGGGCAAGACTCATGTGCGACCGGCCCGGCTAGTACACAGGCATTGAAATGTTCTTTCAGGAACAACATCGGGCATGCGGAGGCAATACTTTACGGAAGGAGGAAGCCGCTCCAAACCACTGGAGCAGAAGCAGATGGACAATGCGGAGCATGGGCTGACCTGATTCCTCGGGCAAGAACTGGCTAGGGTTTTAGCGACTAGCGCTTGGGGCGATAGATGTCCGTGGCCGTGCCGAAGAAAACTTCCGCGGAGTTCATTACAGTCTCCGAGAGCGTAGGGTGAGGATGAATGGTAAGCGCCAAGTCTTTGGCCAGAGCTCCCATCTCGATGGCCAGTGTGCCTTCGGCAATTAGCTCGCCGGCGCCGGCTCCTACGATGCCCACGCCCAGCACGCGTTCGGTTTGAGGATCAATGAGGAGTTTGGTCATGCCTTCGCTGCGGTCAATCGTGAGGGCGCGGCCCGAAGCGGCCCAGGGAAACTTGGCTACTTTGATTTCGCGGCCTTCTTTTTGCGCCTCAGTTTCAGTAAGGCCGCACCAGGCAATTTCCGGATCGGTGAATACGACTGCAGGAATTGCGTTAGGCTCGAAAGCGACCTTGCGTCCGGCGATGGCTTCCACGGCGGTACGGCCCTCGTGGGTGGCTTTGTGCGCCAGCATGGGTTCGCCCGCTACGTCGCCGATGGCGTAGATGTTGGGATCGTCGGTTTGCAATTGCTTGTTTACCTGGATGAAGCCGCGCTGGATGACCTTCACCTGAGTCTTATCGAGTCCGAGGATTTCGGAGTTCGGCTTGCGCCCCACCGAGACCAGCACCTTCTCGAAAATTTTCTCGCGTTCTTTCACCTCAGCGCCATCAAACGTGACGTGAATTCCGGCAGATTCCTCTTTTACGCCGGTGACCGTGGTGTTGAGCATGATCGCGGCAAAAATCTTCTCGAGACGGCGTTGCAAGGGTAGAACCAGATCGCGATCAGCGCCGGGAAGCAGGCCTGAGGTCATTTCGACAACAGAAACACTCGTGCCCAGCGCGGCATAGACCGTGCCCAGCTCCAGACCAATGTAGCCTCCACCGACTACCAACAGAGTTTTGGGAACGTCGCTCAGGTCAAGTGCACCGGTGGAATCCATCATGCGGGGAGTGTCGAGCTTCAGCGTGGGAATTATCGCTGGACGCGAGCCAGTGGCGATGACGATGCGGTCGAAGCGCAGAGTTTGCTCTGCGCCATTCGGATCGGAGATACGCAATGTGGTGGAATTCTCAAACGCCGCTCGACCCTTGACGTATTGCACCTTCCGCTGTTTGGAAAGCAGGCCGAGGCCTCCCGTCAGCTTGTTGACCACGCCTTCTTTGAAGCCGCGCAGGCGGGAAAGGTCAATTTTCGGCTCGGCGAATTCTATGCCCCAGCTTTTCGCGTGGCGGGATTCGTCAATCAGCTTGGCGATGTGCAGGAGCGCTTTTGACGGAATGCATCCCCGATAGAGGCAGACCCCGCCAGGATTAACCTCGGGATCAATGAGCGTGACCCTGAGGCCGAGGTCAGCGGCCAGGAAAGCCGCGGCATAACCTCCAGGGCCCGCGCCGATCACGGCAACGTGGAGATTTGGAGTGTCTGGCATCGTCTCACGAGCATTCAGCATTTAGCACTCAGCATTTAGCGATCAAGAGTTCGACAACGGCTCCGATAAAGCCCAGGTACCGAGTGCTGAATGCCGAGTGCTAAATGCTCTCACCCCTGCACCGACAGCAGGAAAGGCTGCTCGAAGGCTTCCGCGATCCAGCGTAGGAAGCGCGCGGCGTCGGCGCCATCAATCAGGCGATGGTCGTAGGAGAGCGAAAGCGGCAGCACCTGGCGCGGTTCAAATCTGTCATTGATCCACACCGGCTCCATGCTGGACCGCGACAAGCCGAGGATCGCCACCTCCGGATGGTTCACGATGGGCGTAAATCCCGTGCCGCCTACGCCGCCCAGGTTGGTGATGGTGAAAGTTCCGCCTTCCATTTCCGCGGGCGTCAGCTTCTTGTCGCGGGCTTTCTTGGACATCTGGGTCAGCTCCGCGGCCAGCTCGACGATGTTTTTCTTGTCCACGTCGCGGATCACCGGCACCAGCAAGCCGCGGTCGGTGTCCACAGCTACGCCGATGTTGATGTACTGCTTGTAGACGATCTCCTCAGTGCGCAAATCAATGCTGGCGTTGAACTGCGGGAAAATCTTCAGTGCCGAGGCGCAGACTTTCAGCGCGATGGCAGTCACCGTCATTTTGCCGCCCGCTTCCGCGGCCTTGGGCGCGAAGCGCGTGCGCAATTGTTCGAGTTCGGTGATATCCGCCTTATCGTGCTGGGTGACGTGCGGAATGGTGTTCCAGGCTTCGCGCAAATGCTCGGCGGTTTTGCGTCGCACGCCGCGCATGGAGACGCGCTCGATTTTGCCCCACTTGGAAAAGTCCGGCAGTTCGGGCTCGAGGAACGCCATCGCCGGCCTTTGGGCCGAGGCTGCGGCGGATGCGACCAGCGCTTTGGCGTGCGCTTTCACGTCATCTTCGCTGATGCGCCCGCCTGGCCCGCTGCCCTTTACGTTGTGAATATCAACGCCTAGTTCGCGGGCGAGGCGGCGTACGCTCGGCGCCGCCGGCACCGGTTCACCGTGCTCACTGCCGGCAACTTTGCCGAGTTGCGCCGGCATGGAGAAAACTGGGGCGGCGGTTTGCGGCTGATCGGGCGGAAGTGCTTGTTCTTCGGTCTTGCCCTCGGCCCGAATGGCGGCCTGGAATGCAAGGCGCGCGCCGTGCTGTCCCGAGACGTGCTCTACGGGAGCCGAGCCTGCTTTTTGCGGGGCCGCAGCGGCGCCGCCTTCCAGCGTGAAGATCACCTGCCCGACTTTGACCTTGTCTTTTTCCTTGACCAGAACTTCCTTTACCGTGCCGCTCACCGAAGACGGTACCTCGACCACGGCCTTGTCGGTTTCCAGTTCCATCACCGGCTGGCCTTCGGAGACTTTCGTGCCCGGGGCGATCATCAGGCGCACCAGGTCGCCCTGGCTGATGTTCTCGCCCAGTTCAGGAAGCTTGAATTCGCCCGCGCTGGCCTGTCCGGGCTCTGCAGATGGCTGAGCAGCCGCAGCCTGCGGCTGGGGGCGAGGCGATTCCGGGGCGACTGCCGCTGCGGCGCGTTCTTCTTTCGCTGGTTTTGCGGCGGGGGCCGGGGCGGCCTTGGCACCAGAATGGTTCTCCACCGTGAAGATCACCTGGCCGACTTTGATCTTCTGGCCTTCCTTCACCCGAATTTCCTGCACCGTGCCGCTCACCGAGGACGGGACCTCAACGACTGCCTTGTCGGTTTCCAACTCCATGACCGGCTGGCCTTCGGCGATGGTAGCGCCGGGTGCGATCATCAGGCGGACAAGGTCGCCCTGCTCGATGTTTTCGCCCAGTTCGGGTAGCTTGAATTCAGTCACGAAGGCTCCTGTAATTTGTAATCGGGCAATTTGTAATCTAAAAACGCGACGCCCATTTCCGGTTTCAATCTACAAACTACCCAATTACCCAAATTACAAATTCTTAGCTGATCGCCGGATTCGGTTTCTCCGGATTAATCCCCAGATCTTTCACGGCCTGCTTAAGCACTTCGCTGGAAAGCTGTTTTTCGCGCGCCAGTGCGTTCAACGTCGCCAGCACGACATGCTTGGCATCGACTTCGAAGAAATCCCGCAGGGCTGTGCGGTTCTCGCTGCGGCCAAAGCCATCGGTGCCGAGGGCCACGACCTGCCGTGGCATCCATTGGGAAATGGATTCCGGCAGCACCTTCATGTAATCCGATGCCGCCACCAGAACCCCCGGTGCATTTTTCAAGGCGCGGGTAACATACGGCACTCTCGGCGCTTCGCCAGGATGCAGCATGTTCCAGCGCTCGCAGTCATTGCCGTCGCGGTAGAGCTGCTTGTAACTGGTAACGCTCCAAACATCGGCGGCAACCTTGTATTTTTCCTCCAGAATCTGCTGCGCCTTCAGCACTTCAAACATAATGGTCCCGCTGCCGAAGAGCTGGGCACGCAGCTGAGCGTCTTTCTTCGCAGAAGTCTTGTAGAGGTACAAACCGTCGAGAATTCCCTGGCGAATATGGTCGCCCTCCGGCATGGCTGGCATGGGGAGCGGTTCATTGGTGACCGTGAGGTAATAGAAAATCGACTCCTGGTCAATGTACATGCGCTTGATGCCATCTTGGATGATCACCGCGATCTCGTACGCAAACGCCGGATCGTAGGCCAGAAGATTCGGCACCGGCAGCGCCAGCACGTGGCTATGGCCGTCCTGGTGCTGCAGGCCTTCGCCGGCCAGGGTGGTGCGGCCGGCAGTTCCGCCGACCAAAAATCCGTGGCAGCGCATGTCGGCGGCGGCCCAGATCAGGTCGCCGATGCGCTGGAACCCGAACATCGAGTAGTAAATAAAAAACGGGATCGTGTTGATCCCGTGATTGGCGTACGCGGTTCCGGCAGCGATAAACGAGCACATCGAACCGGCTTCGGTAATGCCCTCTTCCAGAATCTGCCCGTTCTTGGCCTCTTTGTAATACAGCAGCGTGTCCATATCTACCGGCTCGTAGAGCTGGCCTACGCTGGAATAAATTCCGACCTGGCGGAAGAGCGCTTCCATGCCGAAGGTGCGAGCTTCGTCGGGAACAATGGGAACGATCAGCTTGCCGATTTCGGGATCGCGCAGCAACTTCGCCAGCAGCCGCACGAAAACCATGGTCGTCGAGACTTCGCGGCCCTCAGTACCCTTGTGGAATTCTTCAAAATGCGATTCGGCCACCGGTTTGATGGGGTTCGCGCGCACTTTGCGCGTGGGCATATAGCCGCCCAGTTGCTCGCGCCGCTCCTGCATGTAGCGAATTTCCGGGCTGTCGTCCGCCGGGCGATAGAAGGGCGCGTCGTGCAGCTCTTCATCGGAAACGGGAATGCCAAAGCGCGAGCGGAACATGCGCAGCTCGTCTTCGTTCAGCTTCTTCTGCTGGTGAGTGATGTTCTTGCCTTCACCGGCTTCGCCAAGGCCGTAGCCTTTAATCGTTTTGGCGAGAATGATGGTCGGCGAGCCCGTGTGGTCCACGGCGGCCCGGTAGGCGGCGTGAACTTTGATGGGGTCATGCCCGCCCAGCCGCATGCGCGAAAGCTGCTCGTCGGAAAGGTGCTCCACCATTTTCAGCAGGCGCGGGTCGCTGCCGAAAAGGTTCTGGCGGAAATACGCTCCACTTTCGACAAAATATTTCTGATACTGACCGTCGCTGATCTCACCCAGCCGCCGCACCAGAATTCCGTCGCGGTCGTTCTGGATCAGCATGTCCCAATCGGTGCCCCAGATGACCTTGATCACGTTCCAGCCGGCGCCGCGGAAAATGGCTTCCAACTCCTGAATGATCTTGCCATTGCCGCGGACTGGGCCGTCGAGGCGTTGCAGGTTGCAGTTCACTACGAAGATCAGGTTGTCGAGTTTTTCGCGTGAGGCTAGGGTGATGGAGCCCAGAGATTCCGGCTCGTCCATTTCGCCGTCACCCATAAAGGCCCAGACTTTCCCGCCATGCGCCGTTTTTAGTCCCCGGTTCTCCAAATAGCGAATGAAGCGCGCGTGGTAGATGGCCTGAATCGGGCCCAGCCCCATAGAGACCGTGGGAAACTCCCAGAAGTCGGGCATCAGCCAGGGATGCGGATAGGAAGACAGTCCGCCGCCGGGGTTCATTTCGCGCCGGAAATTCTGCAACTTTTGTTTGCTGAGGCGGCCCTCAAGATACGCGCGAGCATACATGCCGGGCGCGGCATGGCCCTGGAAGTAGACGACATCGCGGTCGCCGTCATCAGTTTTGGCGCGGAGAAAATGATTGAACGCAACTTCGTACAGTGTGGCTGCAGAAGCGTAGGTGGAAATGTGGCCGCCAATGCCTTCCTGGATTTTGTTGGCGCGCACGACCATGGCGAGCGCGTTCCAGCGCACCAGGCTCTTGATACGGCGCTCCATTTCCTGGCTGCCAGGAAACGGCGCCTGCTGCCGCGACGGGATGGTGTTCTGGTAAGGCGTGGTGGCGGTAAAAGGCAGGTTGACTCCCGCCTGTCGCCGCGCATGCAGGGAAAGTTGCTGCAATAGGCGGCCGGCCCGATCGGGACCACCGCCGCGGGAGAGGATGTAATCGAGCGAATCCAGCCACTCCCGGGTTTCGAGCACTTCTATGCCATCAGTCTGCGTTTCTGCCACGTAAGCGTTCTCCCCACATCAAAGAGCGAACCTTCCATAATAGACAATTAGTGGCGTTTTTGCAGGTTACGGAAGAAAAAGCTTATTCACCACGGAGACACGGAGGCACGGAGAAAAAACCTTATTTCCTGGTTTTCTCTCTGCCTCCGTCACTCTGTGGTGAAACGGTCATGGCCTACTTTTGCTTGCCGTAGTCGAATGCATATCCCCGCGGCTCGTCGCCTGAGACCTGGCGGGTGTTGTACTGAAGCGTGTAGTTCAGGTGCGAATCATCCAGCGGGAACTTCTTTCCCGGATACGGATATGTTCCCATGGTGCGGAACGGCAGCGGCTCGACGGTGTCGCCGTGGGCCGCGTAGAAATCCATATCTTTCTCGTAGCCGTTCGCCAAGAAGAAGTAGTCACGCGTCCAGCCCTTGGGCAGGGACGGCAGCTTCGCAGGATCGAACTCCAGCGCCACCTCTTCGCCTGATCCGAAAACGACCAACTTGTCATCGAACCGCGAGAGTAGTGGCCGCACATCGCCATAGCGCGTGTAAGTTCCTGCGGCTCGGGCATAAGGCCCGGTACGGCTGACTTCCTCGTAGCGATACTTGACCACGCCCGGTGGCCGGGCTTCGATCTGCCGTGGATAACCGTGGAAGCGCAGATCGGCTTGCTCAAGCGGCACTACCGTCAGGCGCGCCGGCTGGTTCTGCGGAGTGCGGTCAATCAGAATACTGTCCCAGTAGATTTGCAAATTCGTCGTGAGGCGGATGCGCCGCGTTCCCATGGGCAATTTGTCGGAAAGATCAGCGGTCATGGTGCGCGGGCCGCCGGCGGGGAAGCCCATGTCATCTTCCACTCGGATCCATTTGCCGTTCGCGCCAAGAGCTTCTACGTACGGTGCGATTGCCTGAATTCCTGACTGGCTCGCTGCGTACATGCCGGTGGCGGTGAAGTATTCAATTTCGCCATGCATCAGCAGCCAGAGCGGCCCGCCGCGATATGGCGCACCCAAGTCGAGCTCGAGAGTATGCGGCTTGGTGAAACCCTTGAAGGGAAGCAGAGCAAAATCGCCGACGTATTTGTGCGCCAGCAGATCAGGCAGCAGGTTGCGGCCGTGCTCGTCCCAGGCGCCGGCTGGCGGCTTGGCGTCGCGGCTGGCGACCACTTTGAACGGCGGATACGGCGGGTTGCTAGCGAAATACTCGTTGGGAAAAACATCGAAATTCGCTGGATGGTCCACAGCCAGCAGTTTCACCTGATCAAGATAGACGACTTCCTCCATCGGCTCCATCAGGCGGAAGCTAAACTTGCCGTCTTTTTCACGGATGGGTTTGCGGTCCAGCTTCACGTATTCAGTTGGGCGGGCGATGTTGCGTTCGTTCGGCCCGACCCAGTGGCCGACCACGCCCGCGCCGATCATGTCGGCGACCAGTTCATAATGTTTGCCGTCCCAAACGAATAGCGTTGGGCAGGAGCTGCCTCGGCGGTCAATCTCCATGAACTCCTGCTGCTTGTTGCCGCCGACTTCGATCTCATCCTGCAACACGCCGGTGGGCCACAGCATCCGGACGACGTCGGCTTCTTTGGCCTCGCCGAGGCCGATGGTGAGATACGGAGAATTCTGCCCGAGATAACCCGACGAGCCGGCAAGTTCGAACTTCTGGCGATTGCTGCCGGCGAAGACTTCGACTTTGGTGCCGATAGCTGACTTGTTGTCGTTCAATCCCTTCAGAGCCAGCCGCAGCCAGTTGTTCTTGTTGCCGCCTTCATTGCGCAGCAGGACAGCCGGGCCGTGATTTTGGGTGATGAGCAGGTCGGTGGCGCCGTCATTGTCATAGTCGCCGGTTATGATGGCGCGCGGCTCCTTGAGCTGAATTTTGTCGAGGCCAACGTCGGCGGTGACGTCTTTGAAACCGTCAGGGCCAAGATTGCGGAAGAGGCGGACTTCGCCCTTCCCGTCGGCAGTTTCGCCGACGGCGACGAGATCCACCCAGCCATCGTTGTCATAATCCAGGGCCGCAACGCCGAAAGCGCGGAACCATTGGGGAACTGGAAGGCTTACAGGCTCGAAACTCTTGCCTCGATCGTTGCGCCACAAGGTAATCGCCGGAGTTTCTTCATTGGTCAGTGCAATGTCCATCCAGCCGTCATGGTCGAAATCGAGGACGGCGACGCCCATGGATTGAGACGGATCGTGTCCGGCCCACAAGTCCATCAGCTTGAATAGACCTTCGCGAGGATTCTCGAACAGCGTAACGCCCTTCGTGCCACCCGTCAGTACCAGGTCCACGGCACGATCGTTGTTGTAGTCGGTGCCAACGGCGGCAACGCTCGATGCTTTTCCGAATAACCCAAGCGAATCGGTGACGTCTGTGAACGTGCCATTCCCGTTGTTGCGCCACATCGTGTTGTAACCAGTGCGCCCTGATGGTGGCTGTGACTTTGCGGGCGCGGACCGCAAGACGTACAGATCGAGGTCGCCATCATGATCGTAGTCAACGAAGGTGACTCCAACCGGCATAGCTTCCGTCGCCGCAGGGTCATCCTTCACGGTCTGCAAGCCGGATTGCTCAGTAACGTCCTTGAAGGTGCCATTCTTTTCGTTATGGAAAAGAAGCACGCGGTCCTTCGTGGTCACCGCAAGGTCGGCATAGCCATCATTGTCGTAGTCCGCTGCGGTGCAAGCGAGGCCGTGAGCGTTGGCATCGAGTCCGGCTGCTTTGGTGACGTCTTGAAACTTGCCATTCCCGAGATTCCGGTACAACGACATCCCGCCTTGCGACCCGGAGCCAGGAAGGAAAATATCAATCCGGCCGTCATTGTCGAAGTCGAGGAAGCAGGCGCCGGGGCCAAGATAGCTAAAGTCAAAACCAGAGGATGTTGCGGACTTAGTTGTCAGGCCGCTCGCTTCTGTCACATCCACAAACTTCACCGCAATCTGCGGCGGCACTTTTTCCACAAACGCCGGCGACTCCTCCACCCGCGAATATTGCCCCTGTTCTCCGTAAGCCAAGCTGATGGGCGTGCCCAGCTTGTTTTGCGTGATGTATTGGAAGCGCTTGAGGTGCTCGCGGGCGTGCTCCAGGTCGCCGGACTGCTGGTAGGAGCGCGACAGCCCGAACTCGGCGGAGGCGTGCAGCGGGTTCAGTTTGAGCGCGTGGTCGAATGCGTCAATGGCCTGGGGATACTGCTTGCTCTGCGCGTAGGCAGTGCCCAGGAAGTACCAGGAGTCGGCGTCGTTGGGATCGAGTTCAGTGACGCGCTGGAAAGCTTCCACCGAAGCCTGAGGATCGCTGGAATTCTTGTCGAGCAGGCCGAGGCTGTACCAGACGTGGGGATTTTTTGGCTCACTCTTGGCGGCCTCGTCGAGGATTTTTTTCGCTTCATCCACACGGCCCAGGTTGGAGAGCGCGATGCCCTGATTCATGCGGGCAACGAACAGTTTGGGATCGAGCGCGGCCGCCTGCTGAAACTCCTTCAGCCCCTTCTCAAAGAGTTGCTGATTCATGTAAGCCACGCCGATGTTGTTGAGGCGGGCAGCTTCGGTAGTTTTGTCCGGCGCCGGGCTTGGCGGCGCTGCGGCAAAGAACAAAGCGAGCGGGGCGATACTGACGAGAAGCAGGAGTCGTCGGATCATAGTGTTCGGATCATGATGTGCAGCTCGCGAATGGCGATCACGAAGGCCAGAAGAGATTTAACCACACTGAGGCGTGCGATAACGATTCCACTCCGGCAAAAATGAACAATGAAGCAGAATCGCGGTCGTTTTGTTGCGTCCTTCGCGAACTTGCGGTTAAGAATTCCAACCGCGAAGATCGCAAAGGACGCAAAGGGACACATCAGAAGGGCAAAGGCGGGGCTTGCCACGGTCCTCGTTGCGCTTCCAGTTCGCAGGCGACAGAGAGCACACTCTCTTCCTCCCACGGCCGGCCGACGATCTGAACCCCGATCGGCAATCCTTCCGCGGACTGGCCCATCGGAACGACCGCCACCGGCATACCAAGCAGATTGAACCACTCGCAGTAGCTCCACGCGTCGAGATATTTCACCGTCTTGCCTTCCACCTGCCAACTACGTTCTCCGTGGCGGAAGGCGGGAATGGCGGCGACTGGGCAAACCAGGATGGGGAAATCGCGCAGTTGAGCGAAAATCTTCATGCGCAACAGATCGCGGCCGATCCACGTGTCCAAAAGGCTTTGGCCGGTATGCGCAGGTTGTGCAGCCACCCACGAAGAAAATTCCTTAAGGATGGGGCTCAGTTCGTTCTCGTGGCCCCGCGTTATCGGTCCCAGCAGCATGCCGCCAGCGGTGCCAAAGAAGCTCCACCACAGTTGCCGCGCTTGTTCGAGCCCGTCGGGGCGAAACGGCTCCACTTGAAACTCCGCGCGCCGCAAGGCTTCGGCTGCGGTGCGCACAGCCAATCTGGTCTCGGCGGCGACCGGCGTTCGCCCATCGTCCACAAAATACCCGACCCGCAACTTTCTGACTTCTTCCGCCGGGGGCCAGCGGAGCGGTACGGGCGCGGCTTGCGGGTCGCCGTCATCCGGGCCCTGCATGATTTCGAACAGGAGCTTGAGGTCCCCTACAGTGCGCGCCATAGGTCCGACGACCCCGGTGAGGGCAAACGGCCCAACCGACTGCGGAAAGTGGCCAGTCGCGGGAATACGCCCCGGCGTCGGCTTCAGCCCGCAAATCCCGCTGAAATGAGCGGGCACGCGAATGGAGCCGCCGCCGTCACTGCCCACGCCGCCAGCGGAGCATCCCGAGGCGATCGCGGCGGCTTCGCCTCCACTTGAGCCCCCGGGCGTGCGCGCGAGGTCCCAGGGATTGTTGGTGCGGCCGTAGAGAAGGTTGCTGGTCTCCCAGGCCATGAGCAGTTCGGCACAGTTCGTGGTGCCCAGGATGATCGCGCCTGCCGCCCGCAGCCGGACCACCAAAGGCGCGTCCCCCGCCGCGATGTGGCCGGCCCGCAGCTTGGTGCCGGCTTCACAGCGCATTCCCGCAACCTGAATCGAGCTCTTGATGCTGATCGGAACGCCATGCAACGGGCCGAGGTTATCGCCCTGCATGAGCGCCGCCTCTGCCGCGCGCGCCGCAGCCCGCGCTCCTTCGCCGTCAATTTGCACAAAGGCATTTAGCGCTGGGTTGAGCTGCTCAATCTGCCGCAGATGGGCCTCCACCAGTTTAACCGGTGACAGCTTATTCTGACGAATCTGCTCAGCCATTTTGACGGCCGAAAGAAAGTTGAGCTTGCTCATGGGGCTGGGTGGTCAGATTCTTCCAGTGTTTTCTCTGGTTGCCTGCTGACCCGTTGCATTACACCACATGGGATACGGGCGCAGCGCCGGACGTAAGCAAGGAACCTCCAGACTCGCTTTCCCGTTTCAGAGCAAGTTGGCAGACTTCACAGGAAGTGGGTCCTAAATGAAACAGCTCTTTGCCCGCTCAAGGATTGCAGCCCTGGCGCCTCCACTAGCATTGCTCGTTGCCAGTTCCGCCGCTCAGTCAGTTCCAGCCCTGGACAGCATCAAATCCCAGGAAGAACTCGAGAAAACCATCGCAACTCTGGATGCAGCCCTGTTCGATGCCTTCAACCGCTGCGATCCGGAAAAATTCAGCACGTTCTTTGTTGACGACGTGGAGTTCTATAACGACCAAGGCGGTGTGACGCTGGGCAGGGAAAAATTAGTGGACAGCGGCCGCGCCGAAGCCGGCAGCGGTGATTTCGGCCTTGGTAAGTGCGGGATTCCCTGCCAAGACATTGGCGGGCACTGATCTTGCCGGCGTGGTGCAGACGGAAGGGCTGAGCGGCTCATGGTGCTGGCGGCGAACCAGAGCGCGAGCGCCGAAGTGCAGGCGGCGACGCTGGCCGGGGTGCACGATTTTCAGAACGCGCTTAAGGGTGCGCCCAGTACTCCTGTGGGTGAGCGGTTGAAGCGGGAGATCGGAATGTTCTTGCAGAACCCGCAGCAGAACACGCCGAAGATCAAGCCCTCGGGGGCGCCGGCGGGGCCGCCGGTCTAATGCGGCGTGGCGCGGGCGCCCTCTCCCGCGTTCTGTCCAGGTGTTCTAACTATTCACAACGAGACCGCAGGCCGCCCCATCGGATGTCTCGCTTCGAAAGCGGCAATCTCAGTTTCGTGCTGCAGTGTCAAGCCGATGTCGTCGAGGCCTTCCAGCAGGCGATGGCGCACGGAGTCATCAACCGGGAAGGTTGATGAGAAGCCGCGGTCGTCCTGGATCTTCTTTTGTTCGAGGTCAATCGAGAGCTGATAGCCGGGTACTTCCTGCGCCCGGCGCAGCAGTTCGGCGACTTCGTCTTCTGTCAACACCACAGTCAGCACGCCGTTCTGCACGCAGTTATTGGCAAAAATGTCTGCAAACGAAGGCGCAATCACGGCGCGAAAGCCATAATTCTCCAGCGCCCAAACGGCATGCTCGCGCGATGATCCGCAACCGAAATTCTTGGCCGCTACCAGAATGCTTGCGCCTGAATATTGCGGCTGGTTCAACGCAAACGCTGGATCCATGCTGCCGTCGGGTCGGCGGCGCCAGTCGTAAAACAAAAATTCGCCAAAGCCGGTTTTCTCGATGCGTTTGAGGAATTGCTTGGGAATGATCTGGTCGGTGTCAACGTTGGCGCGATTGAGCGGTGCGACTTTGCCTTGATGAACTCGAAAAGATTGCATGGGTGATTGCTCGTCGGTCCTAGCACTTGGCGATTGGCATTTAGCCCCGAAGTGTTGCGCAGTCCTCAAAATCTTAGGACTAAATGCTAAGTGCTAAGTGCCAAATGCTAAGTGCTAAGTGCTAACCGGCACTTCTATTGAAACTCCCAGTTGCGCACGTCAGTAAAATGCCCGGCAATTGCCGCGGCCGCCGCCATCATCGGGCTCACCAAATGGGTACGTCCGCCACGTCCCTGGCGTCCTTCAAAATTGCGGTTGCTGGTGGAAGCGCAGCGCTCGCCGGGCTGCAAAATATCCGGGTTCATGCCCAGGCACATCGAGCAGCCGGATTCGCGCCATTCAAAGCCCGCCTCCCGAAAAATTCTGTCAAGGCCCTCCTGCTCGGCAGCGTGCTTCACCACTTGCGAGCCGGGAACAACCATAGCTCGCACTTTCGGGCTCACATGATGTCCGCGCGCCACCCGCGCCGCTTCGCGCAAATCCTCCAGGCGCGAGTTAGTGCAAGAGCCGATGAACACTCGGTCTACCACGATGTCCTCGACCCGCGTTCCCGGCCGCAATCCCATGTATTCGAACATGCGCTCGGCGGCGCGGCGCTCGGCTTCGTTCTTGAAGTCCTCCAGCTCGGGAACATGCCCCGTAACCGGCACAACCATGCCGGGATTCGTCCCCCAGGTTACGAAGGGCGAAAGCTGCGCCGCATTTATTTCCACAACCTTGTCGTAGTCCGCGCCAGAGTCAGAAGGCAAAGTTCTCCAGCGCGCGACGGCTGCTTCCCAGTCGCTGCCCTTGGGCGCCAGGCGGCGGCCCTTGAGGTAAGCGAAAGTCGTATCGTCGGGAGCGATCATGCCGGCGCGCGCCCCGGCCTCAATGCTCATGTTGCAGACGGTCATGCGGCCCTCCATGGAAAGCGCGCGAATGGCTTCGCCGGCGTACTCGATCACGTGGCCGGTCGCGCCGTCAGTGCCAATCTGGCCGATGATGGCCAGAATCAAGTCCTTGGCGGTCGCTCCCGCCGCCAGCTTGCCTTGCACCTGAATGAGCATGGTTTTCGGCTTGCGTTGCGGCAGGCACTGGGTCGCCAGAACGTGCTCGACTTCCGAGGTCCCAATGCCAAAAGCCAGCGCGCCGAAAGCTCCGTGAGTGCTGGTGTGGCTGTCGCCGCAAACGATGGTCGCGCCCGGCTGCGTTAACCCCAATTCGGGGCCGATCACATGGACAATTCCCTGGTCCGGCGAATCCATGTCGAACAGCGGCACGCCGAATTCTTTGCAGTTCTTCTGCAAGGCTTCGATCTGGCGGGCGGCAATGGCGTCGGTGATCGGCGTCCCGCGAGGTTCCGTAGGAATGTTGTGATCAACCGTGGCAACCGTGCGTTGCGGCTGGCGGACGCGGCGTCCGGCGGCGCGCAGTCCGTCAAAGGCCTGCGGCGAAGTGACTTCGTGCACCAGGTGCAGGTCAATGTAGAGCAACGGCGGTTGGCCATTGGAGGCGTGAACTACATGTTCGTCCCAGACCTTTTCGAAAAGTGTGCGTTTTGCTGACATGTGCAACGAATATTTTAGCAATAAATAGCGGCTCAGGCGGCTTCGCGTGGCGGCCAGAAATGCGCCAGGTAGAAGATGAGCATCGTCAGCGCTCCCAACAGAGGGACCACGAATCCGTTGCGCAGGTTTCCGGAGTGAGTTGAAACCAGCCCCACCACCCAAGGCAGCACTGCGCCACCCATGTTGCCCAGGGCGAACGCAATGCCGCTGACAGGCCCGATGCGGTTCCCAAGCCAATGCGGCAACAGCGAAACCTTAATGGGATACACCGACGACAGCCCCAGCCCGGCAACGGCCGCACCACAAGCTACCCAGGTTGCCGTCTTTGCTGCCAGCAGGGCCAGCACGCCCAGCGAGGCCAAAGCCACACCCGTTGCCGCCAGCCTGGTTTCTCGAAGGCGCCGCAAAGCCAGCGGCGCTGACGCGCGGCCTACCAGCAAAGCTCCCCAGAAGAACGAAGGCATAATGGCCCAGAAGGCTCGCGATCCCGGATCAATTCGCCGGGCATAGGCCGCTACCCAGCCCCCGATGGAATTTTCCGTGCCTACATAAACGAAAAACATCACGGGAACGACGAACAGCCATAACTTGAGCGGAGCCGCAGACTTCGCAGCCGAATTTTCCTCAACCATCGGGGCTTCGCCATCAACCGCAAACAACACGCCAGTGAGGCTGATGGCCAGTGCCGCCAAAACTACACTTAAGCCGTACAGAAAAAGCGGCGTTCGCTGCCAGCGTTGCGCCATCGCCACAAGCAGCGGACAACCCATTGCTCCCACTCCCCACGAAGAGTTCACCAGGTTCAGCGCCGAGGCCCGCCGTTCGGGATTGGCATTAGACACAAAGAGATTTACCGCTGGGGTGGTCACTCCGAAGCCGGCGCCGAAGATACCAATTGAAATCAAGCCGAATATCCATCCAGCCGGGGCCAGCAGCGCGATCCCGGCCGCCATTAGCAGGAGGCCGGCGATCATGGTAATCCGGTAGCCGTAGCGGGTAACCAGCGGAGCGGAAACGAGCATGCCGCCGATGGAGGCGATATATTGGGCAGTGAAGAGATAGCCGGCTTGTGTGTCGTCGAGTGCCCAGCGGGCGGAGAGTAATGGCAGCAGCGGACCCAAAAGGGTCATCACCACGCCTGACAAAACGAAATCCAGATGGGCGAAAACCGCCCCTTTGATGGTCCGGGATCCAAGTCGTGTGCTCGTGCCTAGTTCGGGCATGTCTGGTGATTATAGGGTCCGGAACTGTAACTATTCGGGTGGGGCGCTGCCGGGCTATGATAAACGATTAGAACAGTCAAGCTGGGAAGGTAAGAAATGTTAAACGGCAAACGAATCTCGGTAGTTCTACCGGCCTATAACGCCGAGAAGACCCTGGAAGCCACAGTGCGGGAGTTGCCCGAACTGGTGGACATCCGCATTCTAGTGGACGACCACAGCTCCGACCGCACGGTGGACATCGCAGAGAAGTTGGGGCTTTCGTATTTCGTCCACGATCAGAATTACGGCTATGGCCGCAATCAGCAGACCTGCTACCGCGAGGCGCTGGCGGCGGGGGCGGAAGTGGTGATCATGGTTCACCCGGATTACCAGTACACCCCGCTTTTGGTGACGGCCATGGCCAGTATGGTGGCATATGGGGTTTACGATGTAGTTTTGGGATCGCGCATTCTCGGCGGCCAGGCCCGGCACGGCGGCATGCCGTGCTACAAGTACATTTCCAATCGTTTTCTGACGGCGGTAGAAAATCTGTCTCTGGGCGTGAAGTTGTCGGAGTACCACACCGGCTACCGCGCCTTCAGCCGTGAGGTTCTTACCCGCCTGCCGCTTTTGGAAAACTCCGACGACTTCGTGTTCGATAACCAGGTGCTGGCGCAGTGTGTTCACTTCGGATTTCGCATCGGTGAAGTGTCCTGCCCCACGAAATATTTTGAGGAAGCGTCATCCATTAATTTCCGCCGCAGCGTGAAATACGGGCTAGGCGTGCTGGCCACCACTTTTCAGTTTGCGGCGCAGCGGATGGGACTGGCGCACTACCGGAGATTCAGCGAAAAAGGGCGGCGTCTGGATTCGGGGGCGACGTATTACGCCCCGGGCGTCGTGGAAGGGCAGAAGATCTGAGGCGGTTCTCTCGCTTTCCCGTTCTGGGACACTTGTAGGATCTTCCGCATTCGCAAGCCAGCCGTCGGCTTCGTGAGCCAACCGCCGACTAAATGTTCTCATCCAGCTAAGTTGTTGATTCTTCGTGGAAACGGTTTTGTGGGTACCGAACCGGGTTCTGACCCTCATTTAAAATGCCCTCCAGGAGCGTTTGGCGCCCCGTAGGCGCGTTTCGAGGCCTGGGGTGACCTTGGGGGCCTTCCGCGGGTCTGCAGGGGCTTAAAACGCATCCTGGCGCGATATTATCTCATAGCTATAGCATAGACCTTGCAAGCGATTGAAAACAAACACGCGAGCCTTACGCGATTTTCAAGTAGTTGAATCTATGGCGGAAAAAGCATTCCCGATTTGGGACCCAAAATTCTTGCCCCCTTGACCCATTTGCGGCTGGCCTGTCATGGCGCTTCAAGCTTTTCTACACTGCGTTTGAAACCTCCGGCTGAAGTGCCGTGAATCGTCTCGTGCGCTGCTGACAGCATGGGAGTCCTTCGCTTCGCTCAGGATGACAGGACCGTGATTGGAGCGGGGGGAATGTGATCGCGAAACTCGCTACTCGTATCTCAGGCTCTCCACCGGATCGAGTTTGGCTGCCCGCGCGGCGGGAACGGTGCCAAACAAGACACCCACCAGTGAAGACACGACAATCGCCACAATGGCTGAGAGGCCGGAAACCGGAAGGCGGTAGTTGGTAAGGAAGCGCACCGACCAGGGCACGGCCAGGCCGATTACGACGCCGACGATCCCGCCCACCAGCGAGATCAGCACGGCTTCCGACAAAAATTGAAATCGGATTTCGCGGTTGGTTGCGCCAATCGCCTTGCGAATCCCGATTTCCCGGATGCGCGAACTTACCGTGGCCAGCATGATATTCATAATGCCGATGCCGCTTACCAGCAGGACCACAAACGCAATCAGGAACAGCACCAGTGTGAGGGCGTCGGCGGTTTTCGCGGCCACGGCCACTAACTGGGTCAGGTTCTCCACCTTATAGACGGATTCAGCGCGGTGTCGCGCCTGAATCACTTCTTTGATCTGTTGCGTGGCCAGCGGCACCATGGTCGGATCGTTCACGGAAAAGTAAATCTGCTTCACTGTGGGCGTGTCGGTGAAATAGCGGGCCACCGTGTAAGGGATCACCATGGTGTTGTCGGTCACCTCCGACTGGCCGAAGGTGTCAACTCTTTCTCGGAAGGTGCCGATCACGGTAAAAGGCAGGCCGCTGAGCTTGATGACCTGGCCCACGGCCTCATCCGGCGAGTGGTAGATTTGCACCGCCAGCTTCTCTTCGATGACGCCGACTTTGTTGTGTTGCTGCTCGTCCTCTTCGTCAAAAAACCTGCCTGAGACCACCACCAGGTTACGCACTGCGCTGTATTCCGGATAAACGCCCAGCACCTGGATGTCGCGCTCCTTGCCCGCGCCCACCGGAATGCGGTCGGTGAGGCTTACGACCGGCGAGGCGGCAACCACGCCGGGGACGGCCTGGCGGGCCGCGGTTACGTCGTCAACTGTGAGCGGATCGGGCTGGGTGTTGGTAATGCGCTGCGCGCCGCTTTCGTATTCGGCGTAAATCATGTTGGTGCCGATCGCCTGGATCTGATTCAGGATGTATTGTTTGCCGGTTAGGCTGATGGTTACCACCAGAATCAGCGAGGCAGTGCCGATCACCATTCCCAAGGCAGTAAGGGCGAAGCGCACCTTGTTGCTGCAAAAAGTTTCGTAGGCGAAGCTGAGAATCTCGGCGAAAGCGAGCTTGCGCGTCAGCGGAAGCGCTCTGCGAGCGGCCAATGCCATACAGTTTCGATGCTACTCGCGCCCCACAAACGGCGCAATCTGCTCAGTCCGCTATTCAATGCGGCAGACGGCCACCGTTTTGTTCTCGTAAGGGCAGTCGAGCCCAGGAATCTCTGGCCGCTCGAGCACTACCCAATTAACCCCGAACTGTTCCTTCAGACGCTCGAAATCGGCGAGTTGGAAATGCCGCCATCCCGCTTCGGCGGTCACTTGTTTCAGCCAAATATTGGCCAGGCGCGGGACCTGCGTTGCCACCGAGGGATCTTTGACGTTGTCAGCCAGCATGCTGCGCTCGGCGAAGGCGCGGAAACTGTGGAAATCTTCCCCAGGGCGCCGCATGTAGTCGGGATCGAGGGCAAACTGGCTATCCACGGGAGTGTTCTGCCGTGCCCAGTCGAAGGCCTGCACCCAGGCATTTCCTGACGGCGCACCCGGCCATTCAAAATGTCTGGTCGCTGGAAAAGTTTCCCGCTGAGCAAAGAACATGACCGCGCCCAGAGGCAGGAAAAATAGAGCCCACCGCCAGGCGCGATTTCGCAAAACATGCTGGCCGATCAACCCGCCGGCGAAGAGAAGAAAAAGCAGATACAGCAGATGCAGATAACGCATCGGCTGAAACGGCCGCAGCCGGTCGAGTCCCGGAATCACGAAAACGATGATGGCCACGGCAAGTTGAAAGCAGCCATAAAGCACAAGGCGTGACGACATGCGGGCCAAAGTCTTCGAGCCATTGCGCAGCGCCATTCGCCGGAACCACCACAGCAAAAGCATAGGCGCGAAAACTCCCAGCCATTCGTACCACTGCCATCGCGAAAGGTAGTAGTAATGGCGGGTTTGGGCCGCGCGCTGCCAGGCTTCCGAGACAGGTTCGAACACCCAGCCCAACGGCATCGCTAAGGCAGCCAGCGCTTCACCGCTGGGCCGCCCGCCCCACGCCAGAAAAATGCAGTACGAGATGGCAAAACTGGCCATGAGCGGATGCATGAGAAACGCAACCAGCAGGGCGAATGCAGCCAAAATCCGCTTGCCGTCCAGAATGGCGACCACCGCCCATAGCGCCGCGGCGGTTGCCAGCGCGCGCGGGTGCAGATACTGATCAACCAGATAAAGCGCAGACCCAGCTACAGGAAGTGTCAGCAATACCGCGACGGTTGCGACCGCGGCCCAACGGGCGGGCTCCTCCCGAAAGCAGCGCTCGCTCACTCGCCGGCATCCCCACAAAACCAGAAAAACAGAAAGGAACTGCCATGCCAGGACCACAACACCGAGAGGCAGGTGGCTGGCACGAACCGAATAAGCAACCAGCTTGTCGAAAACGGTTGCCTGCAACTGCACGGTGAAGAAATCGGAGTCGTGGGGATAGAGCGCGGGGTTCAGGTCGCGCTTTATGGCCGGCAGATAAACGCCATCATCTTCGGCCCCAGGATGGTAGCCCGAGACCAGCATGGCCAGGGCGGTCAAAAGTAGAAGAATCAGCAGGTTCCAGGCCTGCCGGTAGTTTTTCGTGCCCGAAACCATTAGAATCGCCGATACCCGATGAAACCCGCGAGCATGGTAACAGAACAAGATAGTGCTCCACCTGAAGTGGCGACTGAGGCCGCGCCCTCCGGTTCAGCGACGCCTGCGCCCAAGCTGGGTTTGATTATTCCCACGCTCCACGAAGCCGCCAACATCCGAACGGTGATTGATCGAGTGCGGTGCAGTCTCGATCCACTCGGATTTCCCTACGAATTGATCGTCGTGGATGACGACAGCCGCGATGGCACGGATGGAATCGTGCAGGAAATGGCAGAGAGTGACGCTCGCGTGCATTTTCTGGGGCGCAGCGGGAAACGCGGCCTGGGGAGTGCCGTCCGCAGTGGATGGCAGCACACCAATGCCGAAGTTCTTGGCGTGATTGATGCCGACCTGCAGCATCCGCCCGAACTGCTTCCGCAATTGTGGGAAGCGATAGAGTCGGGGAGCGACCTGGCTTTGGCCAGCCGCTACGTTTCGCACAGCGTGGTGCGCAAGTGGCATCGCGGAAGATATCTGCTTTCCCGGCTCGCCATATCCCTGGCTGGCCCGCTGCAAAGGCCCGGCATTTATGTGAAAGACCCGATGTCAGGGTTCTTCATGGTCCGCCGGTCTTGTCTGGAAAACCTGGCTCTTCGGACTGAAGGGTTCAAGTTGCTGCTGGAAATTCTGGTGCGGGCGAATATCAAGTCGGTGGCGGAAATCCCGTTCACTTTCGGCCCACGAATGGCTGGAGCCAGCAAGGCCCGTCTGTGGGTGGGCCTTGACTACCTGCGATTGTTAGGCCGCCTCTGGATTCAACGCGCCGGGGACGGTTCCCTGCCAGACGCCGAGCAGTACGGACCTTCCTCCGGAACGGGCTGCTTACGACGATAGGCGACAGGCGCGGCGCCGGCAAAAGCTCATCCCAGTTCCAAATCCCCAGGGTGGACTGCAAAATCGCGGAGTAGATTCAGTGGTGCAATCATGGATACCCGAGGCACTCACTCGCGCATGGGACAGGCGCGTCGAGGTTTTGCTCCTCGGGCTGTTCACGATTGCCGCGGTGCTGGTGCATGGCTACCATCCATTTGCGGAAGACGCCGAAATTTACCTTCCGGGAGTGGAGAAGATTCTGCACCCCGGTCTTTTCCCGGCCGGCACAGAGTTCTTTGAGTCCCATGCCCACCTGACGTTGTTCCCCAATCTCATCGCGCTGTGTGTGTGGGCTACCCATCTGCCCCTGAGCGTTGTTTTGTTCCTCTGGTATTGCGGCTCAATCTTTCTGCTGTTGCTGGCGTGCTGGAAACTGAGCGGGAAATGCTTCACCTCCCGAACAGCGCGTTGGGCGGGAGTGGCCTTGGTGGCATCACTGCTGACCCTTCCGGTGGCCGGGACTGCTCTCTACATCATGGACCAGTACACCAACCCGCGAAATGTTGCCGCGTTCGCCGAAGTGTTGGCGGTGTCTTGCACGCTGGAGAAGAAGTATCTTGGCGCGGCGTTATGGCTGGCGTTTGCCGCGTTGGTGCACCCGCTGATGTCAGTTTTTGCCGTTTCTCTCTGTGTGCTACTGGTTTTGCCAGAGTTTGATTTCAAATTAGGAACATCTGCCTTGTTGTATCCGCTGGGATTTTTGTTCCGGCCGACTTCCCAGGCCTACCACGAGGCGGTCAGGTACCACTCCTACTTTTATCTGCGGGAATGGAAATGGTATGGGTGGCTGGGAATTCTGGCTCCGGTGGCGCTGCTGTGGTGGTTCGGCCACATCGGGCGGGCGCGCCGGCTGGATGCCTTGGGGCGGTTGTGCCGCACGCTGATAGTCTACGATCTCGTTTTCCTGGGCGCCGCGCTAGTGATCTCCATTCCGCAAAAGTTTGAAGTGTTGGCCCGACTGGAACCGATGCGCAGCCTGTATTTGCTCTACGTCCTCATGTTCCTGATCGGCGGCGGATTCATGGGGGAGTACGTTCTAAAGGGCCGGATTTGGCGATGGCTGGTTCTGTTTGCTCCCCTTTGCGTGAGCATGTTCCTGGTGCAGCGGGTGCTTTTCCCCGCCAGCCGGCACATCGAATGGCCGTGGAGCGCACCGAAAAATCCCTGGGCCCAGGCTTTTCTCTGGGTAAGGGGAAACACACCCGTGGATGCGCGCTTCGCGGTTGATCCAGACTACATGCACATACCCGGTGAAGATCAGATTGGCTTCCGGGCGCTGGCGGAGCGCGGCCGCCTTGCGGACGTTGCCAAAGACAGTGGTGCAGTTTCCATGTTCCCGCCCTTGGCGAACCAGTGGCTGGACCAGGTACAGGCGCAGCAAGGCTGGCGAACTTTCAATCGGCAGGATTTCGAGCGGCTGCACGCGAATTATGGCACGAGCTGGGTAGTGCTGCAGAGGCCCGCACCCTCTGGGCTGGATTGCCCCTATGAGAACTCCGTGGTCACAGTCTGCCACTTGCGTTGAGGCGAAGTGAACCCTTGCCCGCTCGTGACGCAAAGGACCCCCCGAAGCCCGCGCATTTGGTGAAGAAACCGTCTTGCCGCCACTTGTAAAAAGAATGTCAACAGTGTGGGCATGGAACCCGAAGTGCCTTCGCCGGTAGTAATCTATAGCGGTCGCAGGTGGTGGTGGTCTGGTTTCCCCTTTCACTTCGCGGCCCGTTTAGTGATCTCTTGGGCCCGAAATTGATGGAAGGTACACAAGATCCGCTGTAGTTCATGGCTAATGCTCCTGGGTGAGGTTCCAAACATGATCAGAACTGAGGGAGTCCGGGTCTCAGCTCCCGGCTGGGAACGCCCGCCGGAAGCGCCGCATGCAGATCTTCCTTCCGCCGAACCGGCGGTCCGCAAGGAATTGATCCTGGTGGTGGAAGATGATCGCGCGGTGCAGAAGGCGCTGAAGCGGCTGTTTGAAGGCGAGGAGTTTGCGGTGGAGATCGCGGCCGACGGCAGGTCGGCGCTGGAAGCGTTTCGACGCGCCGTGCCGGCGGCGGTGGTCCTTGATTTGCGCCTTCCGGCGCTCTCGGGTCGCGACGTTTGCCGCACCATTAAAGAACAGACTCCGTGGCTGCCCATCATCGTGCTGAGCGCCACCAGCGACGTTTCCGACAAGGTGCTGCTCCTGGAGTTGGGCGCGGATGACTACGTCACCAAACCTTTCAGCCCGCGCGAATTGCTGGCGCGGGTGCGGGCGGCGCTGCGCCGCACGGCGCGCGCCGGAGCAGGGGAGCTGACCGCCTTCGACGGCATCTCGGTGGATTTCTCCAAAATGGAAGTCGTGCGCGAGGGTTCGCCGGTCATTCTTACTGCGCAGGAGTTCAAGACCCTGAAATTTCTGCTGCAGAATCCCGAGCGCGTGATTACCCGCGAAGAGTTGCTCAATGAAGTTTGGGGCTACCAGAATTATCCTTCCACCCGCACTGTGGACAACCACATACTGAAGCTGCGGCAGAAGCTGGAGCGCGATCCGGCAAACCCGGTGCACTTCCGCACGGTTCATGGAGTGGGATATAAGTTCGTGCGCTGACCCGGGCGCGGAAACGTGTCCTCAGCATAGGGAGCGGAGCAAGGCAGGCAAGGTTCGATCCAAGAGGCAGACATGGCGAGATTGCGGATGCAGACAAAGTTCTTGCTCTCCATGCTGCTGATCACCGCCGGCCTTACCTCCACCAGTTTGTTACTGGTGCGGCGAAGCGTTCAGGGGCAGATCAAGAAAGAAATCGTCGCCGACCTCTACAACTCCGTCAGCACCTTCCAGAATTTTCAGCGCGAGCGCGAGCTTACCCTTACCCACTCAGTCGAACTTACAGCGGACCTGCCGAATCTGCGGGCGCTGATGACCACACCCGACAATGCCACCATTCAGGATGCGTCCAGCGAAGTGTGGCAGCTTTCAGGCAGCGACCTGTTCGTGCTGGCGCGTCCGAGCGGAAGCATCGCTGCTTTGCACGCGATCTCGCCCGGCTTTACGCGGGAGATGGCGCAAGTTTCGGTGGTGGCGTCTCTGAACCAGGAGAGCACCAGTCATTGGTGGTTTGGCGGAGGCCATCTCTATGAGGTGTTTCTTCGGCCCATTTACTTTGGTCCGGCAGCGGAGAACCACGAGCTGGGGGTTCTGGTGCTGGGCTACGAGATTGACGACGCCGTGGCCTCGCAGGTGAGCCGCATTGCCGCCAGCCAGGTGGCGTTCTACTACGGTGACTCCATCGTCAGCAGCACACTCACGCCGGCCCATGAGGCGGAGCTGGCCCAGCAGTTGGTGGTCGGGCGCTATCCCGCGTCCAGCGCGCCGGGAGAAGTGCAACTCGGCGATGAGCGGTTCCTGGCAACTTCTTTAGAACTTGCCCCGCAACGCTCTCCGGTGCGGCTGACGGTCTTAAAGTCTTACGACCAGGCGACCGCGTTTCTCGGCAGCCTAAACCGGCTGCTGCTGGCGTTGGGGTTTGCTGCGGTGGTGGTGGGCAGCGGGCTGGTGTTCCTTATCTCCCACACGTTCACTCGTCCGCTGGCGAGCCTTGTGGACGGCGTGCGCGCCCTTGGCCGCGGGGATTTTCATTATGCCTTGGATGTGCACGGCGGAGACGAAGTGGCGGAAGTGACGCGCTCATTCGACCACATGCGCGCCAACCTTTTGAAGACGCAGCAGGAATTGCTGGATGCCGAGCGGCTGGCCACGATCGGCCGCATGGCCAGCTCCATCTCGCACGATCTGCGCCATTCGCTGGCGGCGATCGTGGCGAATGCCGAATTTCTCTGCGAGAGCCGGCTTTCTTCTGAGCAGCGCGAGGAACTCTATCAGGAAGTGCGTGCGGCGGTTAATCAGATGACGGACCTGATTGATTCCTTGCTGGAGTTCTCGCGTACTCGCGAGTCGCTGCGGCCCACTCACGGCAGCGTGCGGGAAGCGGTGAACCGGGCGGTGCAGGCAATCCGGCTGCATCCCGAGTTTCACGCCATTCAAATTGCCGTGCGCGAAAAGGGAAACAATAGGGGATGGTTCGATCCCAAGAAACTGGAGCGTGCGCTTTTTAATCTGCTTCTGAATGCCTGCGAATCGGTGCCGGCGGACTGCGGGCGTGTGGACGTGGAAATTGCCGAGGTCCGCAATGGCGCGGAAATTCGCGTGGCCGACAACGGGCACGGCGTTCCGGCGTTGGTCCGCGAAACTTTGTTTGAGCCGTTCGTCAGTCACGGGAAGGAGAACGGCACTGGCCTGGGGCTTACGGTAGTGCAGAAAATCGTCCAGGACCACGGCGGCGAGGTTGCGGTGGAAACGACGTCGGAACAAGGCACGGTATTCCGGCTGCGGCTCCCGCTGGTTGAGGCGTCTGCCAGCCCAGGCGGCAGTGACCAGGCGAAATTGCCACTCCCTCCCCTGGCAGAGACCAAACCGCCGCGCTCGGAGTAGGATTTCACCGGGGATGACAAGTGGGATGGGGATTCCCCGCCAGTTCATCTGGTCAAGTTAACCACTCAGGTCACAGCACGCACCGAACTGGCCATTTCCACAACTTCGTGCAGGAGGCGAGTCGTGAGGCAAGGCAATGGTTTGCTTCGCAGATGGGGAAGCACCGGCCTAAGCGTGTTTGCGCTTCTGGCGGGAATTTCAGGATGGACGCAGGAGCAACCCACACCAGCCGCGCAGACCGGAAAAGAATCCACTGCGGCGGCGGTCCACGAACTGCAGCAGCAAGTGCGCGAGTTGCGGACCTTGGTGACGGAGATGCGCTCCGAAGCTGAGCAATCGCGGGCTGAAACTGCCGATCTGCGCCGCGAACTGCAGGCCACGCGACAGCAACTGGCGGCCGCGGGCTTCGCCGAGCTGGAGAGTCCCGCGCCCGCGTCCGGGGAGGTGGCTGCCGCTCCGGCGGCAAAGGCAGGTCACAGAACATTGAAAGACCGTGTTGACGCGCTCGAAGACTCTACTCAGTTGCTCGGCGCTAAAGTGGATGAGCAGCACCAGACCAAGGTGGAGAGTGCCTCGAAATACCCGGTGCGCCTCTCCGGCATTGTGCTGTTGAACCTCTTCAGCGATCACGGAGCCGTGGACAACCAGGACTTCCCGGAATACGCCGATACGGCAGATCCCTACAACTCCAACTCCAGTTTCGGCGCCACCATGAGGCAATCGGAAATTGGCCTGGAAATTTTTGGCCCGACGCTGGCGGGAGCGAAGACCTCCGCCAGCCTGGAAGCGGATTTCGCCGGCGATTTGCCCTACGTCTCGAACGGCGTGAACTCCGGTATGTTTCGCCTTCGGACAGCCAGCGCTCGCCTGGATTGGGAGCACACCTCGGTAGTGGCCGGGCAGGACAGAGTTTTCTTTTCGCCGCTCTCCCCCACTTCCTTCGCTTCGCTCGCCGTTCCAGCACTTAGTTATGCCGGAAATCTTTGGGGGTGGACTCCTCAAGTGCGCGTAGAACGCCGCTTCGAGTTCGACGACGGCCAAAACATCACCCTCCAGGGTGGCATTCTGGATAATCTAACCGGCGAGCCACCCTACAACGGTTCTCTGCGAACGCAAGTGGCCGGCGACCGCTCCGGGCAGCCCGCTTATGCCGGCCGCGTCGCTTGGACGCAAACCGTTTTCGGCCAGCCCCTGACCTTAGGTGCAGCCGGCTACTACAGCCGCCAGAATTGGGGATTCAATCGCGACCTCAATGGCTGGGCCGGGATGGCCGATTGGGAGATTCCGCTGGGGCAGAGGCTGGAACTGTCAGGCGAGTTCTACCGTGGCCTGGCCATTGGCGGCCTGGGTGGTGGACTCGGGCGCAGCGTGCTATTCAGCGGCAATCCACTCGATCCCACAAGCGCGGTGCGAGGGCTGGATTCGGTCGGCGGATGGACGCAACTCAAGCTGAAGCTTGCCTCCAAATGGGAAGCCAATGGCGCGTTCGGCCTCGATAACCCGATGGCCAGCGATCTTCGCGCATTCCCAGCTCCGCAGAGTTATCTCGATCCCACGCTGGCGCAAAACCGGGCGGCGTTCCTGAACTTTGTCTACCGGCCGCGTTCCAACCTGCTGTTCTCCGCCGAGTACCGGCATATGCGAACATTTGAGATTGAGCAAGGCAGCCAAACCGCCGGTCAGATTAATCTCATGATGGGAGTGCTTTTCTAGATGAACGCGAGGCCCGCTTTCCGAATTCGCTGCCTCATTTCGGTGATGATATGCAGCGGGCTTGCCTGTGCCCAGCCGCTCACCGTGACCGCGCGCATAGCCTGGAGCGGCCGCAGTCACAACCGCAAGCATGAATCGCAACAGGCGGTTGTCTGGCTAACGCCCCTCGGCGCGCCACCGCCCGTATGGAAACCCACGCCGGGTGTTATTCCGAAGCTGGTGCAGAAGAACAAGAGTTTCTCACCACATCTGTTGGTAGTGCCGGTGGGATCGGTGGTGGAGTTTCCCAACCGCGACCCATTTTTTCACAACGTTTTTTCCCTGTTTGATGGCAAGCGCTTCGACCTTGGGTTGTACGAGGCCGGAACCAGCCGCAATGTGCACTTTGACAAGCCGGGGATCTCCTACATCTTCTGCAATATTCATGCGGAGATGAGCGCGGTGGTTATCACCCTGCCGACGCCTTACTACGCAATCTCCAACCGGCGGGGGGAAATCGTAATCCCTAACGTGCCGGCGGGGCGCTACACGATGCGAGTCTGGTATGAAACCGCGCCGCAGGAAAAACTTGACGCCCAAACCCGCGAGGTTGCGTTGTCCGAGGGTTCATCTACCCTGGGTGTTCTGCGCCTCAATCCACCAGCGGCGCTGCCGCCCCACACCGATAAGTACGGGCGCGAGTATGAACCACCTAGCCCCGAAAACCCCGCATACACGCGGCAGTAAACCCATCGCCGGCCCGCTCAAATTTCCACGCTCTGCTCACGCAGGAAGACGATCAGCCGGCTGACCGGGAGCGCAGCCACGAAGTTATAGCTGCCGGCAATTCGTTCCGCGAAGCGCAGCACCGCGTCACTTTCAAAAGCGCCGGCGTAGTTCAGCACGGTATCTCGATGGTCTGGATAACACTCCCACTTGCTTCCTTCGCACTTCTCCCCCATTAACAAACAAATGACAAATTTGTGAAGACCCGATGACAACCCGCATGTCGCGCGGTCTTAGCCTGCGAACAACGTGAATGGGGGAAGCCGCAGACTCTCCCATTCCAAATGCAGGGTCCCGGGATCCGATTTGCAAGCAAGGCAGGATGGGCGGCTTTTTTCGGGGAAAGGCCGTCCGCCCTGCTTTCGGCCACAACCCAGACAATTCTCTCTCAGGAAGGATTCTATGCAACTCAAACGCTTCAAGTTGACCCTCGCGGCCACGGCCATTCTTGTTCTCAGTCTTACCGGCTCCGCCGTGGCACAGCATTACGGCGTTACCAACCTCGTCGCTGACCTGCCAGGAGTCGCGGCGAACACCGACCCCAATCTGGTCAATCCCTGGGGAATTTCCTTCAGCGCGACTTCACCGTTCTGGCTCGCCGACAATGGCACCGGCCTTTCGACCCTCTACACCGGCGCAGGCGCCATTGTGCCGCTGGTGGTGACCATACCGCCGCCGGCCGGTGCCTCCGGGCCTGCGGCGCCGGACGGAACTGTATTTAACTCCACTACAGATTTCGTCGTTTCTGCCAATGGAACCTCCGCCCCTGCCGCCTTTCTTTTCGCCACCGAGGACGGCACCATCAGCGGCTGGGCACCTTCGGTGGACCACTCGAACGCTATCCTGGCAGTGGACAACTCCGGACTGGGCGCGGTTTACAAAGGCCTGGCTGCGGGAACTACCAAGAAGGGGAATTTTCTCTACGTCACCAACTTCCGCGATGGCTACATCGAGATGTATGACGCCAACTTCCAACTCGTGAAGCAGTTCACTGACTACGAACTTCCCGAGGGCTATGCGCCCTTTGGAATCGAGAACATCAACAACAAGCTCTACGTTACCTTTGCCAAGCAGGATGCCGAGAAGCACGACGATGTTGCGGGACCTGGCCACGGCTTTGTGGATGTCTTCAGTCTGGAAGGCCACAGAGAACGGCGGTTGGTGTCACGCGGCCGGCTGAATTCTCCGTGGGGCTTGGCACTGGCGCCCGCCAACTTCGGCAAGTTCAGCGGTGACCTGTTGGTGGGCAACTTCGGCAATGGCCGCATTCACGCCTACGGCGCGCACAGCGGCAACTTCCATGGGACGTTGCGAATGAAGCGCCACGTTCCTATCACCATTGACGGTTTGTGGGGTCTGGCATTCGGCACCGGCGCGGCAAACAACGGCCCAACCAATGCCCTGTTCTTCACCGCCGGCCCGGATAATGAAAGCCACGGCCTGTTTGGTGAGATACAAACCCAGTAACACGACTGCTCCCCTATTTCGGCGTACCGAGCGTAAAGCGGTGCCCGCCCTTGTTTCTCGTTTATTGGAGAGACCGGGGCGCGATCTTCGGGAGGGAACGCCGACTGTCAGCGGTGAGGAGAATCCCCATTCTTGTCGTTCCAATAAAAGGGAGCGACGAGGGTGGGGATCTTCACTCCTCCACGAAGACTGACTTCAGCGCTGGATAGAGCCGCCGATAGGCCGCATAGTTCGTCCTCATCAGCGGTGCGAAACTGGGCTGTGGCTCTACACGGTCGGCGACGCGCACAACGGCGCTGCACGCGGCATCCACGCTGGGCCATATCCCGGCTCCTACTCCCGCCAGGATCGCCGCTCCGTAGGCTGCCCCTTCTTCTGCTTCCACGACTTCAACCTCATGGCCGTACACATCCGCCTGAATCTGACGCCACAGTTTCGAGCGCGCGCCTCCGCCTCCCAGGCGGATGCTTTTCACCGGAACATTCATCTCTTCGAAGATGGTAAAGGTATCTTTCAGGCTGAAGGCAACGCCCTCGAGAATGGCGCGGATTACGTGGCCGCGGGTGTGGGAGGCCGTCAGCCCGACCAGAGCGGCGCGCGCGTTCGGATCAAGGTGGGGCGTGCGTTCGCCCATAAGATACGGGGCCCACAACAGGCCATCCGAACCTGGCGGAGTCGCGGCGGCTTCGGCGGTCAGCAGATCGTAGGGATCGCGCCCGTTAGTGGCCGCCACGGTGCCGGCGCCAAAGCGGTCGCGAAACCAGCGCAGCGAAAGGCCCGCCGCCTGGGTAACACCCATGACATGCCAGCGGCTTGGCACGGCATGGCAAAAGGTATGCAGCCGTCCTTTGGGATCGAGCGCCGGCCGGTCGGTTGCGGCAAACACCACGCCGGAAGTTCCGATGGTCGCGCTCACCGCGCCGGGGGTGACAATTCCCATGCCGGTCGCGCCGGCAGCCTGGTCTCCCGCTCCCGCTACCACGGGAGTCCCAGCCCGGAGGCCGGTTGCTTCTGCGCCGGCTGGCGAGACTGTGCCGCATACATCCGGAGATTCATATAGAGCCGGCAGAATCGCCGGGTCAATTTCTGCCGCCTGCAGAACCTCGGTTGACCAGCGGCGATGTGCCACATCAAGCATCAGCGTGCCCGAGGCATCGGCCATGTCAATCGCGCGTTCACCGGTCAGGCGGAAGCGAACGTAGTCCTTGGGCAGCATTACTGAATGAACGCGATTCCAGTTGGCCGGTTCGTTCTCGCGCACCCACAGAAATTTTGTCAGCGTAAAGTTAGGGAGAGCCGGATTGCAGGTCAGTTCGATCAACCGGTCGGAGCCGATTTTTTCGTTCAGTTCCCGGCATTGCTTTTCGGTGCGCAGGTCGCACCAGATTAACGCCGGGCGAACTACCTGGTCGGAGGCGTCGAGCATGACCGCGCCATGCATTTGGCCGGAGAAGCCGACACAGGCAATCTGCTCGCCCGTCAGGTTCCCGCAGGCTAGCGCTTTGCGCACCGCAATTCCGCAGGCCCGCCACCAGTCCTCGGGGTGCTGCTCCGCCCAGCCGATTCTCGGGGAGGCAAAAGGCTGGTGCTCTTCGGTGGCCGCGGCCACGACCTTTCCGAATGGATTAATGACGAGAGCGCGGGTCCCGCCGGTACCAACATCAATTCCGACAATGTAGGAGGCGTCTTGGGTCATGCAGGTTCTCTTACTCTTAAAGGCCCTGAGTTATTCAGGGGCCGTCGTAAACGTTTACGGTCAAGTATGGTACCACGCGAAGCAAGAAGCCGAAGGACCGAGACGGCTCAAACCTTCTTCGACCGATGGGGACAGCCTGGCGTGTTCAGGCATTCGTCGGGCAGGACCAATCTTTCTACCGGCTTGCCGTCAACGATATGGGAGTCAATGATTTCGTCCACGTCGGCGGCCGTGACCCGGCCATACCAGACAGCCTCGGGATAAACCACAACGTTGGGGCCATGTTCGCACTGATCCAGGCAGCCGGCCTTGTTGGCGCGCACCCGGTGCTTGAGGCCGCGCTCGGCGAGTTTGCGTTTGAATTCCCACTGCAATTGCGCCGTTCCTTCCGGATCGCAGCAGCCGCGAGGATGCCCCGCCTCGCGCTGGTTGCAGCACACGAAAATGTGTTTCTCTAACTTCGGCATGAAAACTAATGTATAGGAAATCATCGCCCGGACGGGCGTGAATGGGCTTGCTTCTCGAAAGTGGCGGCAGTTCTCAGCGAACTCTGCGGTCCCAAATCCTTCTGCGTGCTCCCCCTAGAACCCGCCTAAAGACGAGCCGCAGAGTTCGCTGACAACTGCCGCACCGGACCGGTGCGGCATCGTTCTTCCCCGCTAGTCCTTCAGCGGGACCATGGTCTGGTCGCCCTGACAGAAGGTCGCCACACGCTGCGGGTTTCCATCGGGCTGTGGGACGGTCATGACTGGCCCGTAGCAATAAATCGCGTGGCCAGTCTCGGCGAAGTACCAGCAGCCTTTGTGGGCATGCTTCACCACGGTCTTGTCCTGTGGCGCCTTGAGTTGCGGCGCCAGGTGCGTCCCCTGCAGCGACAGCGACAACAATAATGTGGCCAGTAGTTTCATAAAATTAGGGTCAGATCGTGTAGGGATTCCGGCGTTGGTCCGCGATACCCGAGGCGTCTGTAGGCGGCTTTTCCGGTCTTTGCAACGTCCTGGTTCCTTTCTGGCTCAAGGCCTTGTGATCTGGGTCAACCTGAGAAGACGGAGTCTCCCGCTTGGAAGGCGGGGCTTGCAGCTGGTGCGACGGAGTTTGCGACTTGGGGCTGGCGCCCGGGTGCGGGTTGTGCTGGGCGGCCTTCCCTTTCAGCGTGGTTAACTCCAGGCTGTCGGAAAAAAGCTGCTGGATCAGCGTCCGTTGGGCCTCAATTGTGTGCGATTGTTCCACCACCAGCATGGCCAGCAGGCCGTACGAGATGAGGAACAGTACGATGAGCAGCGGAAGCATCGAGTGCTTAGGCTTCTCCGCTCCTACTACCGCGTTTTCGGGCAACAGGTCTAACAACTGGCACCCCATTCAGCGCCCCAAGTAGCAGGCACCTTGGGAAATGCAGGCAGGACGCCATTGAAAGGATTCACGGTAAGCGATTAGTTCTGCAAGACTTACAGGGGAAACAGCCATATTGCAGAGAAGTGCCAGATGCAATCGTCTGCACATTATTGGCAACGGTAACGGGTGGTGTTACCGAAGTTATGGAAGGGGAGATTGCAGGGAAACTGGCGTCAGGCGCGGGTTTTGCAGGATCTTAGGCTCGGCCCTTTGCGAGGTGAGCGCCGTTGGCTATGAAGCGCAAGACCGCAAGGGCGCGGAGTTCGCAAAGAAAAAACTGTAGCTATTTCCCGCCCATCACCAGCTTGGCGATGGTGGCGAGCTGCATGTTGGATGTTCCCTCGTAGATCTTGCCGATCTTCGAGTCGCGCCAGTATTTCTCCACCGGATAATCTTTGGTGAATCCGTAGCCGCCATACACTTCGATGGCCAAAGAAGTCACGCGTTCGGCCACCTGCGAGCAGAACAGCTTGGTCATGGCGGCTTCTTTCACGAAGGGCAGGCCGGCATCTTTCATGCGGGCAGCGTTGTAGACCATGAGCCGCGCCGCTTCGATTTCCGTGGCCATCTGGGCGATCTGGAATTGAATTCCCTGGAACTCGGCAATGGACTTCCCGAACTGCTTGCGCTCCTGCGCGTATTTTGCGGCATACTCCCAGGCGCCGCGCGCCACACCAGCCATTTGCGCGCCGATTCCGATACGGCCTTCGTTCAGAGTTTCAATGGCGATTTTGTAGCCCTTGCCGACTTCTCCCAGAACGTTGGACTTGGGCACGCGGCAGTCTTCAAGAATCAACTCGCAAGTGGACGACGCGCGAATGCCCAGCTTGTCTTCCTTCTTGCCGACCGAGAAGCCGGGGAAGTCTTTTTCGATGAGAAACGCGGTGATTCCTTTATAACCGGCAGAAGGATCCACGGTGGCAAATAAAACGAACAGGCCGGCCTCTTTGCCGTTGGTAATCCACAATTTGCGCCCGTTGAGGACATAATCACTGCCTTTGAGTTCGGCCTTGGTCTGCATGGCAAAGGCGTCGGAACCCGATCCAGCTTCGCTCAGGGCGTACGCGCCACAGGTGTCGGCGGCCATGCGCGGCAGGTAGCGTTTCTTTTGTTCGTCTGTGGCCCAGCGCAGCAGCGCATTGTTGACCAGCGTGTTCTGCACATCTACAACCACGCCGGCCGAGGCATCCACGCGCGAGAGTTCTTCGACGGCGAGAATCGCCTCGAAGAATTTTGCTCCGCCTCCGCCGAACTGCTCGGGGATTTCAATGCCCATCAGGCCGAGGTGGAAGAATTGCTGGATGAGTCCCTTGTCGAAGACGCCTTTCTCATCCATTTCCTTGACCAGAGGCCGAACATTGTCGTCGGCGAACTGGCGGATGTTGTCGCGAAAGAGAACTTCGTCTTCGGTGAGCGTTGTCAGAGGAATCGGCGGAGCGGCAATTGCAGTCTCAGGCATGACGCCATTGTAACGCGGCTGTGCCGGCGGCATTCGCAGTATTGGCCAGTTGCTGAGTGCCCGCCGAGGTCCCGGCGGGACGCTTCGGCTCCGCTCCGGGCTGCCGGCGCTACAGCTTTTGTGCGACTAATTCTTCTACGCGGTTCAGGACTTCGTCCTCGGAGAGACCGGACGAATCCACCACTACCGCGTCCTCCGCCGGCACCAGCGGCGACACCGCCCGGGTGCGGTCGCGGTGGTCGCGTTCGCGGAGTTCGGCGGCCATGGCCCGGGCCGATCCTCCCTTCGTGTGCTGCTGTTCCAGGCGGCGTTGCTCCCGCACCACCGGATCGGCATCGAGAAAAATCTTTACGTCGGCGTCAGGAAAGACTTTGGTGCCGATGTCACGCCCTTCCATTACCACGCCGCCGCCCAATCCCATGGCGCGCTGGTGAGACACCATCCATTCGCGCACTTTGGGGTGCACTGAAATTCGCGAGGCTGCTTCGGTAACGTCGGTGTCGCGCACCCGCTGGGTCACGTCATTGCCATCGAGCAGCACGCGGTTGCCACCGATCGTTGGCTCGAGTTGAATGTGCGAGTCGCGCGCCAACTGCATCAGGGCGGCCTCGTCCTCAAAAGAAACATCCCATTCAATGGCCTTGAGCGCCAAGGCACGGTACATCGCGCCGCTTTCCAGGTTTACGTAGCCGAGCTTGCGCGCCAGCCGCGAGGCAATGGTGCTTTTGCCGGCGCCGGCTGGGCCGTCAATGGCGATGATCAGTTTGCGCCGGGGGAGGTCGCTCATCTCAAAAAGTCATTGATTGTACGCGTTCACATCCAATGCCGGGAAACAACTTCAAGTTCACGCATCCGCGCGAATGAATCCTGACTCAAAACCTGGGAAACTACGCGCCCTATCCGCGAGAATCTGCGCGAATCCGAGACGCTAGAGTTACTCACACCTGCGTCGCCGGACGTGGCCGTCGAACCCGTTGCACAATGACCGTAGTCAAACTCAATAGGCTCAGCGCGGAAATCACTCCCAGAGAAATCACACAGTAAATACACCACACCCCCAGAATGTCCTTTTCGATGTGCGCCAGATAAAGCGAAAATCCCAGCCCTGCCAGCGCACCAACCAGGAACAGTTTGTAGAAGCGTTTTAAGGCCAGGACACCCAGCAGCAAATATCCGGCAATTCCAATTACCGCGACCGGCACGCCTGCGATCAACGCGAACGGGCTCTTGTTCACGATTCCGCAATCCCACCGGTCGTTGATGCTGCAGGGCGAATTGTCGTCAGTACGATAGTGTTCCCTGAGCGCAAGCGAGGACACGACAATGCCCAGTACGGCCAGCAAAGCAAGCGTATATTTCATACCCTCTCGAATTGTGGCGCGGATCGCATCCGGCCCCACACATCTTAGCCTGCCGCCGCCAATCGTGTCCCGCAGTGCCTGATTGCCCGGCAGTTTCGCCCGCCGCCGACGTGCTGGGCCGATCACGCCTGGCTGGGGGGAATCTGGGGGGCATTCTTCGCGGTTGGCCAGAGAAATCAAATGCGAAGGGAGGGTCAAGCGGTGGTGCCGGGAGGGGGAGTTGAACCCCCAAGGTGCTAAGCACCGGCGGATTTTGAGTCCGCTGCGTCTGCCAGTTCCGCCATCCCGGCGGGCGTGGAAATGGTTGAAAAGAGTATATCAGTTTGCGGTTCTGGCACTTTGATGGCGTGATCTTGATTCTCTGGCAACTTACTCGGCGTTGCGGGGATTTCTTTCGTCACCCGGAGCAGGGCTTCTCCGCGCATCGAGTCCACCGACATCTTTTTGCCTACCGTAGAGTTCCGTTTTCGGAGGAATTCAGTTTTGGCAGTGGGTTGCGCTCTCGAACCCCTGATCAGTCTATCGACGCGGTATCTGTGGCGGTCTCTACCGACGGGCCACTGCGCCGCCCCCTGGCCTTTTCATGGTTTCTAAAGCGAAGAAGCCTTTCGCCGATGTTCACAAGGTACACCGAGGGTGGTTTGATCGGGATTTGTCTGCAGGCGGCGGGTGCCCGGTTGCGACAGTTCGAGTGAGGCTTGTTATGCCTAAGAAAGTGCTCGTGGTTGACGATTCCATCACCATGCGGCAGATGGTTTCGTTCACCTTGCGTCAAGCGAATTTTGAGGTGCAGGAGGCGGAGAACGGCCAAGAGGCCCTGAAGAAGATTGAGGGCCAGGCTCCCGACCTGATTGTGACCGATTTAAACATGCCCGTCATGGACGGAATTACCTTCATCCGCCAGGCGCGTTCGATGGAGGCCACGCGCTACATCCCCATCCTCATGCTTACCACCGAAAGCCAGGCGGAAAAGAAAATGGAAGGCAAAACAGCGGGGGCCACAGGCTGGATCGTAAAGCCTTTCGATCCACCAAAGCTGCTCACGGTCATCGCAAAGGTGCTGCCCTGAGGTTTGGAATGAAGGTGATCTATGCCAATTTCGTCAGGCCCTTTTTCCGGAAAAGCATTTTCTTACGGCAATTCTTCCTCAAAACAGTTCAACATTTTCGCCCAGCTCACTGTCCGTGGCCGCGGGCTTCTGTACTACATCTTCCGCGCCCACATCTCCGGCGCCGGGCGCTCCAAAGTGCTGCTGATGGACCTGGTGTTCTTCCTCCATGGAATATAGCTTTGTGAGGTTGGCGGCTGCGCCTGGCGCAAGAGCCGCATCAGGGTCCCATCCCAATTCCTCCAGGTTTCGGTCCAATTTGCCGAGAACATCGTCAAAGGCTTTGATGAGCGCCCGCGCCCGTTCCGCGACTTCACAAGCGCTGATGAGCTCCAGGCGAAGCGTGTCGGCCTGTTGCTGCAATGCGGCCAACCGGGTGGAAGTCTCCTGCCGCGCCATCACGATGGATTCAACCAGGTGGTTGATGCCCTTGGTGACTTCATCGCCTTCGGCGGAGATCAGGGAGGAAGTGTTCGACGTCAAGCGTTGGCCAGCGAGCGCCTTCAGAATTTCATCCATTCCGAGCAGGCCTTCCAGGATGACTCGGGTGTCACCATCACTCTGTCCGGTAATCTTGTGCAGTTCCGAGGCCAACACGCCCATGGCCGCGCCCTTTCCACCCAGGTGCGCCGCCTTGACTTCAGCGTTCAATGCCATCAGGCGAATCGACGCCTGGATCTCTTCGACCTCATTCACGGCACTCGTTATTGTGGTGAGCGAAGGCAAGACTGTATCCACGGTCGAGGCCACGGTGCGGGCGGAGGCGAAATAGGGCCCCAGAACCGCGCTGAGCATTCCAAGTTCCTGCTTGATGGTGGTGGCGAAGGATTGCCCGTCGTTGTCAGTCTGCGATTCCAGGGCGGCGGTCTGGGTGATGAGAGCCTCCAGACGCGGGCCCAGCGACTGCAGACTCTCCAGAATGGAGCCAAGCGACTTTGACACCAGTTCGTGCGTAGTGAGCAGGTGCGAGCGCTGCAGCGCCAGGATGCTTAAGCAATCCGTAAGGCTCCCGCTGGTCTCGAGCAAGCCAGCAGCGTGGCGCAGAGCTTCCTGAATATGCTCGACACGCTGACGCGCAATGTCCTCAGACTGCAGCGACAGCACGATGCGATTGGAGGCGTCGTGAATGCCGGTGTATTGCTCATCAATACTTCGTGCGGCGGTTTTGGAAGCCTCCGACCGGGCACGGAACGAGTCGAGAAGCGTGCGGCTGTGACTGATGAGACTTGCCGCCTGCTCCCGCTGCTTTCCCTCCACCGCATCCAATTGCTGGACGCCGTGCAGGACCAACTGAGTGAGGTCTGCGCCTTCGTCGGCCACCTGGGTCACAATGCGCTCAATGTTTTCCGCTAGTTGGTCCACGCCGGCTGTGAGGCTGGCAGCGTTGCCCGCGGCATCCGTTAGCCGGCTGGCTTCAATCCGGGAGAGTATTCCGACCGTATTGAGCAGCAAAGGCAGTTTGAGAAGGCGCGCCAATGAGGTATTCGAGCGCTCCACGCGGGAGAGAATTTCCCGCAGTTTTGCGCGGCTGCCCTGACTCATCGCCTGCAAATGCGCGGCCTCGGTCAGTAGTTGCTGCAGTCTGCTAACCGCCTCATCGGACTCGCCGGGACCGGTGAGTTCGGTGACTTGGCGCGAGAGGCCGGCGATGTCATGAGCATGCCCGGCAATGGACTGCAGAGCTGCCGCAAGTGCGAGAAATTCTTTGGCCCCGGCGGCGTTTAACCCGTTGAGGTCGTCCTGCAACGAAGCCAGCAAGGACGGCGCGAATGCGCCGGCGCTTTGTTCCGCGGAAAGTGCACGCGCGGGACTGCTCATAGAATGTGCACCTTCGGGCGGGGATATCAACTGAAGGGGCAGGAGGCAAAGCCCACCTACACACCTCCCCAGGGCCCGCGAGGGAGCTCACTGGTAGGATCGGCAAGACACGCCGCCGGCTTTAGGTCATTTTCGGAGGATTGCGTTGAACCGCTCTCGAGGAGGACTTCAAACAGGAATGCTTGCGCCTCGATTTACCCGGGGATACAAGAATCGCCGGGTTTGGGCATAATGTGAGCAGGCCACAGGAGAAACATGCGACACACGCTCGCCGCGGCTTTGAAGTCCCACTTTGTGGAGCTGTTCGTGATTGCCTTGACCCTCAGTTCGAGCTTGTTCTCGCTTGCACAAGATCAGGCTGCGCCGTCACTGATTCTGCTGAACGGAAAAATCTGGACGGAGAACCCCAAGCAGCAGCAAGCAGAAGCCCTCGCCATCGCAAGGAACCACATC